>Ga0210003_1000626_pt1 | contig 31953 bp, 23 predicted proteins | sample LantaG_FD_182804 | JGI IMG/M metagenome (GOLD analysis project Ga0210003, IMG submission 182804) | Deep subsurface microbial communities from Baltic Sea to uncover new lineages of life (NeLLi) - Landsort_02402 metaG (SPAdes) (version 2) | ecosystem: Environmental > Aquatic > Marine > Oceanic >... | reverse complement strand
TGACCTTTTCCGGGTCACCACCGAGTGCCGTGACGGCTTCGCGCATGGTGGCCAGGTCGACGATGCAGGGCACGCCGGTGAAATCCTGCATGATCACCCGGGCCGGGGTGAACTGGATCTCGATGCTTGGTTCGGCGCTCGGATCCCAGTTGGCGATCGCGTTGATGTGCTCAGCGGTGATGTTGGCACCGTCCTCGGTGCGCAGTAGGTTCTCGGCCAACACCTTGAGGCTGTAGGGGAGTTTCTCGGTGCCGGGCACGGCGTCGAGTCGGTAGATCTCGTAGCTGTTGTCACCGACCGTCAGGGTGTCTCGAGCCTGAAATGTGTTCAAGGACGGATTCGACGAAACGCTGCTCACATCAACTCCCGCATCGGTGATCCCGTCAACGGGCGGTCATTGGCGGGCAGGGATGAATCCTAACGCTCGCGAGTGCAGTGCCCGCAGACGGACCCCACCGGCCCCGCGCCGACGATCGGCGTCGGGCGGGACATTCCCGGGCGCGTGCGCTTAGCCGTGAAGGCCGATCGCGGTACCGTCGGAGTTGTGACCGACCTGCACTCGCCGACCTACATACCGGTTGAGGTCTGTAGCGCCGTCGGCTTGGCCTTCTCCACTCCGGTCGACGAGTGCATGGGCACGGTGTTGGCCGACGTCGCCGTCGACGGGGTGGCCGCGCCACCAGCGGATGTCGGTGGTCTGCAGCAGGTCGTGGCCGGTGCCCGGGAGCGAGGGATAGACCTCAAGGTCGTCGTGATGCAGGAGAGTCCGTTGTTGGACACCCCATTGCGCGACGTCGCCACCCAGGTGGGACAGGCCCATCCCGGGTCCACGGTTCTTGTGGTCAGTCCGGGTTGGGCGGGGACCTACAGCACGACCTACGACCGGGTGATCCTCGAGGCGGGCCAGGACGTGGCCAAGACCGCGCCTAATCCGGTGCAGGGAGCGCAGAATTTCGTCGACCAGTTGAACACCCCGGATTTCCCCTGGATTGCATTCACGATCCTGCTCGTAATCGGGGTTTCCGGAGCCGCTGTAGCGACCCGACTTCTGCAATCCTGGGCGAAACGTAGCGCGCGGGTCAAAACATAGATCACGCTGGATAAACAGCCTTTCATGGCAATTCCATAAGATCACTTTCCGGTCACATCATTTGAATGACAAAGTTGTAATTCTTGCCTCTCGTTTCTCCTGCGACAATTGTGACGTACGGTGCAACTGTCACCATTGTTAATGAAGTGACTCATGTGACATGAGTGACTGGCGTGACAAGTCGGAGCGATTGAGGAGTCAGAGTCGAATGAGACCAACCACTCGCGGGGCTCGTGTTCGGGCAATTCGGGTCGTCTGCCCACTGACCCTGACGGTGGCGGTGGCCCTGACCGTCCCGGGACTGGCGCAGGCCGACCCCGCGCCGGCACCCAACAGCCTGGCCGCACTCGTCGCCGACGTCGCCGAGGCCAACCAGCGTCTGCAGGACGTCGGTGCCGCCGTGCAGGTGCAGCAGGAGAGCGTCAACAAGGCCATCGTTGCGGTCCAGGACGCCCGGGATGCGGCGGCCGCCGCCCAGGAAATGGTCGATGCCAGCGCGCGGTCCGTCACCGAGGCCAACGCGGCGATCGTCGACGCCCAGAGACGATTCGATACCTTCGCGGCGGCCAGTTACATCAATGGCCCGTCGGCGTCGTTGGTCATGGCCCGCACGCCCGATGAGATCATCGCCAGCGCCAGCGCCGGTGAGGCACTGGCCCTCAGTTCGCGGGAGGTGATGGCCGGATTGCGCCGCGCCCGCACCGAGGTTCTCAACAGGGATTCCGCGCAGCGCTCAGCGAAACAGCAGGCCGATCTTGCGGTCAAGGATGCTCAGAGCAGCCAGGACGCAGCGGTCGAGGCGCTGACCGCGGCGCAGGCGGCCTTCCGCGAACAACAGGTCACGATCGATCGGCTGGCGGCCGAGCGAAAGTCGGCGCAGGAGAAACTCGAGGCTGCGCGCACCACGTCGGCCCCAGCATCGGTTCCGGCAATCGCGATGGAGCAGGCCGCTGTGGCCGCGATGGTCCCGCAGGCCGGCACCACGACCGGGCCTGCGGCAGGTGACCGCTGGGATCCGTCGGCGGCGGCGTCAGCTCCGGGGGGCGTCGTGCCGCCCTACGGCAAGCTCTCCGAGTGGGATCTGACGCTGCCGATGGTGCCCTCGGCGTTCCTGTCCGGGGACCCCATCCAGATCATCAACGCGGTGTTGCAGATCGCCCAAAGCTCCTACCAGACCACCCAGCAGCTGGGGAAGACGTTCCTGCAGCAGATGGGCATCCTCAAGCCCACGGATACCGGAATCACCAACGGTGCCATTCCCGTGGTGGCGGGCAGTCGGGCGGTTGAGCACGTCATCGCCCGCGCCATGTCCCAGCGCGGTGTGCCGTACTCGTGGGGCGGCGGTAACGCCGCGGGCCCCAGCCGGGGAATCGACTCCGGCGCCGGCACGGTCGGCTTCGACTGCTCCGGTCTGGTCCTCTACGCCTTCGCCGGTGTCGGAATCAAGTTGCCGCACTACTCCGGCTCGCAGTACAACATGGGCCGAAAGATTCCCACTGCCCAGATGCGCCGTGGCGACGCGATCTTCTGGGGCCCCAACGGCAGCCAGCACGTGGCCATCTTCCTCGGAAACGGGCAGATGATCGAGGCGCCCTACACCGGTTCGGTGGTCAAGATTTCACCGTTGCGAACCAGCGGTATGACCCCGTTCGCCGTCCGTTATGTCGAGTTCTGAGCACTGATGGGTGAAAACTGATGTCTGGCAGAGGTTTCCGGTTCCTCCGCGGGGTGTGCTCGGTCGCGGCGGTGATCGGACTCACCCTCGCTGCGGCACCCGCCGCGACGGCCGAAGAGTCCTGGGACCCCACTCTGCCGAAGCTGCTCAGTGCCGGTGCGCCGGGAGATCCGGTCGCGGTCGCGCAGGCGTCCCTGGCATTCACACAGCAGGCCGCACAGGCGACGATGGATCTCGGTCGCAAGTTCCTCTCCGGTTTGGGGTTCGGCGGCAGCCCGTCGGCGCTTCCTGGCGGTCGGGTTCGCGGCCCGCAGGCCGTTGAGTACGTGATCAGCCGCGGTGGCTCCCAGCGCGGCGTGCCGTACTCCTGGGGCGGCGGCGCCATCAACGGGCCGAGTACCGGTGTCGACCAGGACGCGGGCAAGGTTGGCTATGACTGCTCGGGCTTCGTTCGCTACGCGTTCGCCGGCGTCGGGGTCCAGTTGCCCAAGTACTCGGGTGACCAATACGACGCCGGCCGCCATGTCGCGCCGTCCCAGGCTAAGCGAGGCGACCTCATCTTCTGGGGGCCCGGCGGTTCCCAGCACGTGGCCATCTACCTCGGTAACGGTCAGATGTTGGAGTCGTCCTCGGCGGCCGGGCAGGTGAGTGTCGGCCCGGTTCGCACCGCGGGCATGACGCCGTACCTCACCCGCATCATCGAGACCTGAGCTAGCTGGTGACCCACGTGCCCGCAGCCGACCCGCATCGACGGATTCCGGAAGGCCTGGAATAGTTATCTGCGGGGAACAACGCTGCCCCGACGAATGTGGGCACGCGGTCTTTCTCAGGCGGCTCGCGCCAACCAACAGCTGTGGAGGAAGTCCATGACGTCATCAGGTCCCTCGTCCGCGGGTCCCGCGGGCTATGCCGGCCCGAGCGGATCCGTCTCCTCACCTTCGGCGGTCGGTAACGGCTTGGCCAGCGAGGTGCAGACCCTGGAGAGGGCGATCTTCGAGGTCAAGCGGATCATCGTTGGTCAGGACCAGCTCGTCGAGCGGATCCTGGTGGGTCTGCTCGCCAAAGGCCACGTGCTGCTCGAGGGCGTGCCCGGAGTAGCCAAGACGCTGGCCGTGGAGACCTTTGCGCGGGTGGTGGGCGGCACCTTCGCCCGCATTCAGTTCACCCCGGACCTGGTGCCCACCGACATCATCGGAACCCGTATCTACCGGCAGGGCCGCGAGGAGTTCGACATCGAGTTCGGTCCGGTGATGTGCAACTTCCTGCTCGCCGACGAGATCAACCGGGCGCCGGCCAAGGTGCAGTCCGCCCTTCTCGAGGTCATGGCCGAGCGCAAGATCTCGATCGGCGGCCGCGACTACCCGCTGCCCAAGCCGTTCCTGGTAATGGCCACCCAGAATCCCATCGAGAACGAGGGCGTCTACCCGCTTCCGGAGGCCCAACGCGACCGATTCCTGTTCAAAATCAATGTGGACTACCCGTCCCCGGAGGAAGAGCGCGAGATCATCTACCGGATGGGTGTCAACCCACCTGAACCCAAAGCGATCCTCGACACCGGCGACCTCCAGCGCCTGCAGGACGTCGCTGCCAACAACTTCGTGCACCACGCACTGGTCGACTACGTCGTGCGGGTCGTGACGGCCACCCGGCGGCCCGAGCAGTTCGGGATGCCCGACGTCAAGTCCTGGATCGCCTTCGGTGCCTCACCACGTGCGTCGCTGGGCATCATCGCCGCATCCCGTGCGCTGGCACTGGTGCGTGGGCGCGACTACGTGGTCCCGCAGGACGTGATCGAGGTGATCCCCGACGTGTTGCGGCACCGACTGGTCCTGACCTACGACGCCCTCGCGGACGACGTCAAGGCCGAGACCGTGATCCATCGGATCCTGCAGACCGTGGGCCTGCCCCAGGTCAACGCTGTTCCGCAGCAGGCGCCTCCGGCACCGCCCGCGGCGCCCGCCGCGGCAGGTGCCGTCGGTCGGTGAGCGAATCCGCAACCATTCACCCGCCCTCGTTTCAGCGCGGTGAGATCAGTGATGCGAAACTCTCCGCGGCGCTGCGGACGCTGGAACTCGCCGTCAAACGCAAACTGGACGGGGTGCTGCAGGGTAACCATCTGGGTCTGATCCCGGGCCCCGGTTCCGAACCCGGGGAGTCACGGCTGTATCAGCCCGGTGACGACGTCCGGCGGATGGACTGGTCGGTCACCGCCCGCACCACCCACCCGCACGTGCGGCAGATGATCGCCGACCGCGAGTTGGAGACATGGATCGTGGTGGACATGTCGGCCAGCCTCGACTTCGGCACCACCGGCTGTGAGAAGCGGGACCTCGCCGTCGCAGCGGCCGCGGCGATTACCTACCTCAACAGTGGCGGCGGTAACCGGATCGGGGCGGTGATCGCCAATGGCGAGAACGTCATTCGGGTTCCGGCGAGGTCCGGTCGTCAGCATGAGCAGACGTTGCTCCGGGCCATCGCCACCTCACCTCGCGCGCCACTGGGAGTGCGCGGGGATCTGTCCGTCGCCATCGACGCGCTGCGACGGCCCGAACGTCGCCGCGGGATGGCCGTCATCATCAGCGACTTTCTCGGCCCGATCACCTGGATGCGCCCCCTGCGGGCCATCGCCGCGCGCCACGAGGTGCTCGGTGTCGAAGTGCTCGATCCGCGCGACGTGGAACTGCCCGACGTCGGTGACGTGATCCTGCAGGACACCGAGTCGGGAATCACTCGCGAGTTCACCATCGACGCTCAGTTGCGTGACGACTTCGCGCGCGCCGCAGCGGCCCATCGCGCGGAGGTGGCCCGAACGCTTCGCCGGGGCGGCGCCCCACTGATGACGCTGCGCACCGATCGGGACTGGATCGCCGATATCGTGCGCTTCGTCGCTTCGCGGCGGCGCGGAGCACTGGCGGGCGGCCAATGAACGGGGCCGCGGTGGGCGCGGGAAGGGGCACGCGATGACGTTTCCGTTTCTCGGGCCGATGTCGTTGACCAACTTCGCCCACCCCTGGTTCTTCCTGTTCCTACTCTTCGTCGCGGGTCTTATCGCGCTGTACGTCATTACTGTGCGGGCTCGGCAGAAGCGGGTGCTGCGGTTCGCCAACATGGAACTGCTTGAGAGCGTTGCGCCGCAACGCCCGAACCGCTGGCGGCATCTCTCGGCCATTCTGCTGATCGGCTCGATGGTGTTGCTGACCATTGCGATGGCGGGTCCGCAGAACGACGTACGCATTCCGCGCAACCGCGCGGTGGTGATGCTCGCCATCGACGTCTCTCAGTCCATGCGGGCCACCGACATCGAGCCGAGTCGACTGGCGGCAGCGCAAGTGGCTGCCAAACAGTTCGCCGACCAACTGACCCCCGGTATCAACCTCGGCCTCATCGCCTACGCCGGGACCGCAACGGTGCTGGTGTCGCCGACCACTAACCGTGAGGCCACCAAGATCGCGATCGACAAGTTGCAGTTGGCTGACCGCACGGCCACCGGTGAGGCGATTTTCACTGCCCTGCAGGCCATCGCCACCGTCGGTGCTGTCATCGGCGGCGGCGAAGACGGTCCGCCGCCGGCCCGCATCGTGCTGATGTCGGACGGCAAGGAGACGGTGCCGTCCAACCCGGACAACCCCAAGGGTGCCTTCACAGCGGCCCGGACCGCCAAAGACCAGGGCGTGCCGATCTCAACGGTCACCTTCGGAACTCCGTACGGATACGTCGATATCAACGATCAACGCCAGCCCGTCCCGGTCGATGACGAGACACTGAAGAAGATCGCCGAACTCTCCGACGGCAACGCCTACAGCGCCTCCACCCTGGAGCAGCTCAAAGAGGTGTTCACCTCGTTGCAAGACCAGATCGGCTACGAGACGATCAAGGGTGACGCGAGTGTCGGTTGGCTGCGACTGGGTGCGCTGCTGCTGGCGTTGTCGGCGCTGGCGGCACTGCTGTTCAATCGTCGCCTGCCCGGCTGATTTCACTCCGACCAGGCCCGCGAGCCTGATTTCGGGCTGTGCGGGTGAGGCGATAAGTTGGCCCCTATGAGCGAGACCGCCGATGCCCGGCCCGCCGGCCACGCCGCGGGCGCCCGGCCCGAGTTCATCGCCCGTTCGGTCCTGGTCACCGGCGGGAACCGGGGGATCGGACTGGCCATCTCGCGCCGGCTGGCCGCCGACGGGCACAAAGTTGCGGTCACCCACCGCGGATCCGGCGCGCCGGAGGGGCTGTTCGGCGTGGAGTGCGATGTCACCGACAATGACGCCGTTGATCGCGCCTTCACGGCGGTCGAGGAGCATCAGGGCGCGGTCGAGGTGCTGGTCTCCAATGCCGGCATCACCGCCGACGCCTTCCTGATCCGGATGACCGAGGAGCGCTTCACCAAAGTCATCGACGCCAACCTCACCGGGGCGTTCCGGGTCGCCCAGCGGGCATCGCGCAGCATGCAGCGCAAGCGGTTCGGCCGGATGATCTTCGTCGGTTCGGTCTCGGGCACCTGGGGTATCGGAAACCAGGCCAATTACGCGGCCTCCAAGGCCGGCCTGATCGGGATGGCCCGGTCGATTGCCCGGGAGCTGTCCAAGGCCGGAGTCACCGCGAACGTCGTGGCGCCGGGCCTCATCGACACCGACATGACTCGCGCGATGGATGAACGGGTCGCCCAGGGCGCACTGGAGTTCATCCCGGCGAAACGGATCGGCACCGCCGAAGAGGTCGCCGGGGTGGTCAGCTTCCTCGCGTCTGAGGACGCGAGCTACGTCTCCGGTGCGGTGATCCCGGTCGACGGCGGTATGGGCATGGGCCACTGACGGCCACAAGGGAGACAGGGACTGATATGACAGGGATTCTCGACGGTAAGCGCGTCCTGGTGACGGGCATCATCACCGACTCGTCCATCGCGTTCCATATCGCGCGGGTGGCCCAAGAGGCCGGGGCGGAGATCGTCTGCACCGGCTACGACCGGCTGAAGCTGATCAGGCGCATCATGGACCGGCTACCGCAACCGGCACCACTGCTGGAACTCAACGTCTGCGACGACGAACACCTGGCCACCCTTGCCGACCGGATCACCGAGGTGATCGGAGTGGGCAGCAAACTCGACGGGGTGGTTCATTCCATCGGGAACATGCCGCCCAGCGGAATGGGGATCAACCCGTTCTTCGACGCCCCCTACGAGGACGTCGCGAGGGGCATCCACGTCTCGGCATTCTCCTATGCCTCCCTGGCCAAGGCGGTGCTGCCGATCATGAATCCAGGTGGCGGCATCGTGGGCATGGACTTCGACCCGACCCGGGCCATGCCGGCCTACAATTGGATGACGGTGGCCAAGAGTGCTCTCGAGTCGATTAACCGCTTCGTGGCCCGGGAAGCCGGAAAGGTCGGTGTGCGGTCCAATCTCGTCGCGGCCGGACCCGTCCGGACCCTGGCGATGAGTGCGATCATGGGCGGCGCACTCGGCGATGAGTTCAAGGACGAGATGAAAATGCTTGAGGAGGGTTGGGATCAGCGCTCACCGCTGGGCTGGGACATGAAAGATCCGACGCCCGTGGCCAGGACGGTCTGTGCGTTGCTTTCCGATTGGCTGCCCGCAACCACCGGCACGGTCGTCTACGCCGACGGCGGCGCAAGCACCCAGTTGTTGTGATGGCAACCCAGGATTTCGATGCGCTGCTGCTGCTGTCTTTCGGCGGGCCGGAGGGCGCCGAGCAGGTCATGCCGTTCTTGGAACAGGTCACCAGGGGTCGGGGAATTCCCCCCGAACGTCTGGCGAGCGTTGCGGAGCACTACCTGCACTTCGGTGGCGTGTCGCCGATCAACGGCATCAACCGTGCGCTGATCGAAGAGATTCGGGTCCAACTCGCCGGCCGTGGCGAGAATCTGCCGGTGTACTTTGGCAACCGCAACTCCGACCCGTTCATCGAGGACACCGTCGCGGCAATGGCGGCCGACGGCGTCTCCCGCGCAGCGGTTTTCAGCACTTCGGCCTGGGGCGGTTATTCGGGATGCACCCAGTACCAGGAGGACATCGCCCGCGCCCGCGAGGCGGTCGGCACCGGTGCGCCGGAGTTGGTGAAACTGCGCCAGTACTTCGACCACCCCCTCCTGGTGGAGATGTTCGGTGACGGCATTGCCCAGGCCGCCGCGACCTTGCCTGCAGAACTGCGCGATCAGGCGCGGTTGGTGTTCACCGCGCACTCCATCCCACTGCGGGCTGTCAATCGCTGCGGACCCGATCTCTACCCGCGCCAGGTCGCCTACTCATCGAGTCTGGTGGCGGCGGCCGCCGGTTTTACCGACTACGACCAGGTCTGGCAGTCCCGATCCGGCCCACCGACAGTTCCCTGGCTGGAACCCGATGTGGCCGATCACCTTTGTGCGCTGGCCGATTCGGGAACGAGAGCGGTCATCGTCTGTCCGATCGGTTTCGTCGCCGACCATATCGAGGTGATCTGGGATCTCGATAGCGAACTGGCCGAGCAGGCCGAAAGCCTCGGTGTAGCCCTGGCCAGGGCAACGACGCCCAATGCCCAGCCCCGATACGCCCGACTCGCCCTGGATCTTCTCGATGAGAATCGCCACGGACTCCAACCCGCGAGAGTTGTTGGACCCCAGCCTGTTCCGGGCTACGGCTCGAGCGTCAACGGGCAATTTTGCACCGCGGACTGTGAGGCGAGTGCCCGCGCGGCCGCAGCTAGTGCCAGGCCGACTGCAGGATCGCACTGACCGCTGCGGTCCGCGCGGCGCGAACCACGGTCGCCAGGGGGCGCATCGCGGCATCCGCGATGCGTTCCTCCGATGTGCTCTGCATGGCGATCGGCGTCGGCCCGGAACTGACGGTAATGATGGCGTCGACGTGGGCGGCGGTGGCCAGTACCCGCAGTGCCCGGTCCGGAGCGTGATCGGGGACCCGATGCAGCCCACCGGCCTGCAACAACTCCTCGACCAGGACGCGTGGGTTCTCGCACCCGGGCGCGGGTTGCAGGTTGCCCAGGGCCTCGGCGGCCGACCGGACGGTCGAGCGCAATGCGTGCTCGGCATCGCCGAGGTCGAGGTGATCCGGTGCGGGAGTGTCCGGCAGCGAGTAGACCGACCACGACAGCACGGTGATCTCCGGGGCCGGGTTTTCGTCCTCGTCGTCGCGGCACTCGAACTCCGGGACGAGACCGATGGCCTCGCCCGCCGGTGGGCGCACCACGATCGCCTCGCCGACGTCGAGGGCGTCCCGCTGGAACTGGGTGCCCGCGGGCAGACCCCGGACGTCGCCCGGAACGGGCAGTGTCAGACCGATCGCCGGCCCTGACGGCGGCGGCCCGTCGCCGCGGCGACCGGCGGCGGTGCGGACCGTCTGCAGTAGTGACATCGCCCCGGCGGCATCCACGTCCGGCCACGGCAATCCGGTTCTCCCGGCCGCGACCGCATCGTAGGCGGTAACCGAATGTATTGGCGCCCAAATACTTAGTGCGTCGAGGACGTCGTCGGGCGCCGCGTGGCCTGCCAGCCAGGCGTTGGCCCACACCGATAGCGAGACACTAGGACACCACATGATGGTGGTGAGTGTAATGGCTCGATACCTCGGCGATCAGCAGCCCGTGCACTGGATTCGAGAAGCGTATCGTGGGGTCATGTCAGGGGCATTGGTCTGGATCGTCGTCGCTCTCGGGCTCGCCGGGGCTGAGGCGCTGACCGGCGACATGTTTCTGCTCATGCTCTCCGGCGGGGCACTGGCGGCGGCTGGGTCCAGTTGGCTGCTGGACCTGCCGGTCTGGGCTGACGGTGCGGTCTTCGCGGTGGTCTCGATCGCGCTGCTGGTGCTGCTGCGTCCCGCTCTGCGGCACCGGCTCACCGCAGGGAAGGGTCTACCCGATCCGGTCAAGGCGCTCGAGGGCAGACCCGCGCTGGTACTGGAGCCGGTCAGTCGTGGTGATGGTCAGGTCAAGCTCGACGGTCAGGTGTGGACCGCCCGCGCCTACAACGACGGCGACGTCTACCAGGCCGGTGAACAGGTGACGGTCATGCACATCGACGGTGCCACCGCGGTGGTCTGGCAGAACCCCTGAACAATCCCGGGCAAGCCGGGCAAAGAATGGAGCCGAGATGGACGGTGCAATCACCGGCCTGGTGTTGTTCGCAGTATTGGTGATCTTCGCGGTGATCGTGGTCGCGAAATCGGTCGCCCTGATCCCGCAGGCCGAGGCGGCCGTCATCGAACGACTCGGGCGCTACAGCAAGACGGTGTCCGGCCAACTCACCCTGCTGATTCCGTTCATCGATCGAATCCGGGCCCGGGTGGACCTGCGCGAGCGCGTGGTGTCATTTCCGCCCCAACCGGTGATCACCGAGGACAACCTCACGGTCAACATCGACACGGTCGTCTACTTCCAGGTCACCAGCCCGCAGGCCGCGGTCTACCAGATCAACAACTACATCGTCGGCGTGGAGCAACTGACCACCACCACACTGCGCAATGTCGTCGGCGGAATGACGTTGGAGCAGACGCTGACCAGTCGAGACAAGATCAACGCGCAACTGCGCGGGGTCCTCGACGAGGCCACCGGCCGGTGGGGCTTGCGGGTGGCGCGGGTGGAGTTGCGCAGCATCGATCCGCCGCCGTCCATTCAGGACTCGATGGAGAAGCAGATGCGGGCCGACCGCGAGAAGCGGGCCATGATTCTCACGGCGGAGGGCACCCGGCAGGCGCAGATCCTGGCAGCCGAGGGCGCCAAGCAGGCCACCATCCTCGCCGCGGAGGGTGACCGGCAATCCCGAATTCTGCGGGCCCAGGGTGATCGGGCCGCGCAGTACCTGAATGCTCAGGGCCAGGCGAAGGCCATCGAGAAGACCTTCGCGGCGATCAAGGCCGGGCGTCCGACGCCTGAGCTACTGGCCTACCAATACCTGCAGACGCTGCCGCTGATGGCGCAGGGTGATGCGAACAAGGTGTGGGTGGTGCCCAGCGACTACAGTTCGGCGCTGCAAGGTTTTACCAGAATGCTGGGGGTCCAGGGGTCCGACGGCGCGTTCCGTTACGAGCCGCCGCCGCAGGAGAATGCCACCCAAGTCCAGGACGACTCCGAGGAGGTCGCCGACTGGTTCACTACCCAGGCCGACCCGGCCATCGCCGCGGCGGTCGCGAAGGCCCAGGCCGAGGCGCGCAGGTCGCTTCCGGCCAGCGACGCGCCGGACGATCCGCCCGGCGCGCTGATCCTCGAACCGGGGACGTCAGAGCCGGTTCAGGCCCCCCCAGCCGGGTAGTGCTCCGTCGGGTCTACCAGCCGCCGAATCCGTAGCCGCCCCACCCCTCGTCGGCTTCCGAAGCGATGGAGCCGAGATCGTTCGGCGTGGCGGTGATCTGGGAATTGCCCGGGCTTGCGCAGTCGGTGGTCTGACCGCCGATGACGGCACTGCCGCCGGTGGTCTCACAACCCGGCAGGAGGGGATTGTTGGCACCGCCGCCGCCGTACTCATCAGCGGCGGCGATCGGCGCACCGAGCAGGGCGGCAGCGGTGCCGATCCCGCCGGCGAGAAGAGCCAGGAACTGGCGTGATCGTTTCATGTGTCGGTGTCCTCACGTTTAGGTAGTGTTGAGACTACCGCGATGCTCCCGTTCCCCGCGAGTGGAGGATCACCGAGCGTTGGCCTAGGCTGTGGCACTGAAAGTCACCGACCCAGGGAGTTCCATGACATTTACATTGTTGGCGCGCCGCGTTTCAGCGGCGATCATCGGCGCCGGAGGCGTCCTGGCCGGGGTTGCCGCACCCGCGATGGCATACGACGGCCCGGGTTGCACGGCCGCCGACATCATGGCTGTGGAGGCCCAGATGACCACCGCGATGGCCGGTTACCTGTTCACCCACCCCGATGTGAATGGTTTCTTGACCAACACGAACGGCATGCCAAACGCGCAGAGACGAAGCATGCTCGCGGACTATCTGGCCGCCAACCCGCAGACCGGGGCCGAGATCGACGCCATCAAGGGCCCGGGAGTCGCACTGCGCGACCGCTGCAATATCCCGGCTTCGCACCTTCACCTGGGGCTGCTCTGATTAGGGCTGCTCTGAGTGGTCACCGGCCACCCTCCCGCCGGTAGCGGCGTCTCTCGTAAGCCAGCCCGCCGAGACCGACCGTGGCGGTACACATGGAGACGAGGATCAGCAGGGGGCTGACGTTTCCGGTCAGCGCGTCGCCGAGGATGACCACGGCCGAGGTACCCGGCAGCAACCCCACCATGGTCGCCGCCAGGTAGGGCACCACCCGTACGGCCGAGGCGCCGGCAGCGTAGTTCAACACCGAGAACGGCACCGCCGGGATCAGACGCATCGACAGCACGGCCGGCCACCCGCGGGAACGAAGTCGGGCATCCAATGCCTCAATTCCCGGGTGGTGCAGGAACGCCTCGAGACGCCAACCCAGGGCGCGCACGAGCAGCAGGGCGATCAACGCACTGGCCGTGCTGGCCGTCACCGCGATGACGATGCCCAGTGCGGGACCGAACAGCAGCCCGGCCGCCAACGTGAAAGCTGTCCGGGGAAACGGCAGCACTGTAACCACGACGTGAGCGCCCAGGAAAGCCAGCGGGAACCAGGGGCCCACCGAGGTGGCCCAGTCCCGCATCTGCACCGCGGTGGGCAGTGGCACCAGTAGGACCACGGCGAGAAGGGTCGCCACGGCGGTGAGGGTGAGCAGGATCCGGGTACGGCTCATCTGCCCGGCGGTGACGGCCAATGCCGAACCCACACTGCGCAGGGTGCTCAGGCCGCGGGAGTTCACGTCTGTCAAGGCTACGGCTGTGGGCGATGGCCCGGTACGGCGACGCCGCCGGTGCGGCGATCATTTAGCCTGAGACCCGACAACAGGAGCGGCGCTGGCCGGCTCCCGACAACAGGAGCCGCCGGTGTCCGTGGAACTGGAGGAGGCCCGCGCCCGGTGGCGCGATGCCGTCGCCGACGTGCTGGCCAAGAATGGTCGACGTCCCCCGGAGGACGCTCCCGCCGAACGGGCGCTGGATTCGCGAACCTACGAGGGTTTCCCCGTTGGAGCCCTATACACCGCACTGGACGCCCTGCCGGAGCGTTCCCTTCCCGGGGATTGGCCGTTCGTGCGGGGCGGAGATCGCCACCGCGATGTCCTGACCGGATGGCAGGTAGCCGAACAATTCCCGGCCGCGGGATTCTCGGGTTCACCGGCGCAGGGCAATGCCGCGGTATTGGCCGGGCTTGTGGACGGCGTCAGTGCACTGGTGCTGCGCGTCGGCGACGGCGCCGTGGCGCCCGCGAATCTCGGACGGTGGCTGGAGGGCGTCTATCTGGAGTTGGCACCGGTGCTGCTCGATTCCGGTGCAGATTTCCCAGCCGCCGCCGCGGCCATGCTGGCAATCGTCGCCGGGGTCGGAGAGAACACGAAGGTATCGATCGACCTGGGCGCTGACCCACTGACCGCATCGGTGGGTGAGCGTGAGGCGCCGAGCCTGGATGACGTTCTCTCGGTAGCCGCCTCGGTGGCCGGGGGCTCCGGTGTCCGGACCATCACGGTGGACGGGCCGGCGTTCCACGGTCGTGGCGCCAATGCGGCATGGGAACTGGCCGGCGTGATCGGTGCAGCGACCGACTACCTGCGGTTGCTGACCGGCACCGGGGTTGGCATGGGCATCTCTGATGCGCTGCGCCAGATCAGCTTTCGACTGGTCGCCGATGCCGACCAGTTCATGACCATCGCGAAATTCCGCGCCGCGCGGCAAATCTGGGCGCGGGTGGCCGACGCGCTTGGCCACCCGGATGACGGTGCGGCGAGACTGCACGCCGTCACCTCACAGGCGATGATGACTCGGCGCGACCCCTGGGTGAATATGGTGCGCACCACCCTCGCCGCGTTCGGTGCCGGTGCCGGCGGAGCAGACACGGTGCAGGTGCTGCCGTTCGACGTGGCGATTCCGGGCGGATATCCCGGTGTCAGCGTCGATTTCGCCAGGCGGATCGCCCGCAATACCCAGTTGCTCCTGCTCGAGGAGTCCCATATCGGTCGTGTCCTGGATCCTGCGGGCGGCTCGTGGTACGTCGAGCAACTCACCGAAACCCTTGCTGCCCAGGCATGGTCAAACTTTCAGGAGATCGAGGCCCGCGGCGGTTTCCGGTTGGCCCGTGATCACGTCGTTGAACAGATCGACGGGGTTCGGGCTATCCGGTTCGATGACATCGCACATCGTCGCACCGCGGTCACCGGTGTCAGTGAGTTCCCCGACCTGGCTGAACCGACACAGCGGCAACCTGATTGCCCGAGCGCGGTACATCGGTACGCCTCCGCCTTCGAAGAGCTTCGCGATCGTTCCGACGCGTATCTGCAACGGACCGGCGAACGTCCACGGGTCTTGCTGCTACCGCTCGGACCGTTGGCGGAGAACAATGTCAGGACGTCGTTCGCGACGAACCTACTGGCCTCCGGCGGGATCGAGGCAATCAATCCCGGTACCGTGGGACCCGATCAGATTGGTGCGGTCGTCAGCGGTGCGGGCGTCTCCGTCGCTGTGATCTGTGGCACCGATGTCCGCTACGCGGCCGAGGCGGCCGAGTTCATTGACGCGGCCCGCGCGGCAGGGGTCAGGCGGATTTATCTTGCGGGGCCGGCAAGCGCGGTCGCCGAGATGCCCGCCGAATCGCGGCCGGAGGACTTTCTGACCGCGAAAATTAATGCAGTGGCGGCACTGTCGGTGCTCTTGGATGGGTTGGACGCATGACCGAGATGATCACCGGCCAAGCTGCTGTCGGCACCGGCGCCATTCCCAGTTTCGCCGAAATACCGCTGCACTCTGGGTCATCACCGGACTCCGGGGTGTCACGACACACCGAACGACCGACCGCTAACGCGGCAGCAGCCTCGGCCGCCGAACACATCGCCGCCGCGGCCGCGGCCCACGGGTATACGGCCGAGCAATTGGATTGGCATACTCCGGAGAACATCGTCGTCAAGCCACTGTTCACCAGTGCGGACCGCGACGCGGCGGTGTCCGCGGGCTACCCACTGGACAGCTTGCCCGGTGCGGCACCGTTCATTCGTGGGCCCTACCCGACCATGTACGTGAACCAGCCATGGACGATCCGGCAGTACGCCGGGTTCTCCACGGCGGCCGATTCCAACGCGTTCTACCGCCGCAACCTCGCGGCCGGGCAAAAGGGTCTGTCAGTAGCCTTCGATCTGGCCACCCACCGCGGTTATGACTCCGACCACCCCCGGGTTCAGGGCGACGTCGGGATGGCTGGAGTGGCGATCGACTCGATCCTGGACATGCGGGAACTCTTCGCGGGCATCGACTTGTCGGCGGTGTCGGTCTCGATGACCATGAATGGGGCAGTGCTACCGATCCTGGCCCTGTACGTGGTCGCCGCCGAGGAGCAGGGTGTGTCGCCGGAGAAGTTGGCCGGGACCATCCAGAACGACATTCTCAAAGAGTTCATGGTGCGGAACACCTACATCTACCCGCCGAAGCCGTCGATGCGAATCATCTCCGACATCTTCGCCTACACCAGCGCCAAGATGCCGAAGTTCAACTCGATCTCGATCTCGGGATATCACATTCAGGAGGCGGGTGCCACAGCCGATCTCGAGCTGGCCTACACGCTGGCGGACGGCGCGGACTACCTTCGGGCCGGCCTGGATGCTGGGCTGGGGATCGATCAGTTCGCGCCCCGGCTGTCGTTCTTCTGGGGCATCGGGATGAACTTCTTCATGGAGGTGGCCAAGCTGCGCGCCGGACGGCTCCTGTGGAGCGAACTGGTTGCCGGGTTTGGCGCGAAGAGCCCGAAGTCGTTGTCGTTGCGGACACATTCGCAAACCTCGGGATGGTCGCTTACCGCTCAGGATCCGTTCAACAACGTCGCTCGTACATGTATTGAGGCGATGGCCGCCACCCAGGGGCATACGCAATCGCTGCACACCAACGCCCTCGATGAGGCGCTGGCGTTGCCGACCGATTTCTCGGCGCGAATTGCGCGCAATACCCAACTGTGCCTACAGCAGGAGTCCGGCACCACGCGGCCGATCGATCCGTGGGGCGGTTCCTACTACCTGGAGTGGCTCACCCACGAGTTGGCGCAACGTGCCCGCGGCCACATCGCCGAGGTGACGGAGCGGGGCGGAATGGCCCAGGCGATCAGCGACGGCATTCCCAAGCTGCGTATCGAGGAGGCCGCCGCGCGAACCCAGGCGAGAATCGACTCCGGGCAGCAACCGGTGATCGGCGTGAACAAGTATCAGGTCGACGAGGACTCGAACATCGATGTCCTGAAGGTCGAGAACAGTCGGGTCCGCACCGAACAACTCGCCAAACTGGTGCAACTTCGCGCTGGTCGCGACGAGGTCGCGGTGCAGAACGCGATGGAGGCTCTCACCCGTTCGGCGGCGGCCGGGCACAGCGGGGGCGGCGACGGACTCGAGAACAACCTGCTTGCCCTGGCCATCGACGCCGCGCGGGCTCACGCCACGGTCGGTGAGATCTCGGATGCGCTGGAAAAGGTGTACGGCCGCCATCAGGCTGAGATCCGAACGATCTCCGGCGTCTACCGCGACGAAGTGGGTCGCGGTCCAGCGAGGGAAGGAGGCAGCATCACCGGACTATCCGAGGCCACCCGATTGGTGGTCAAGTTCGCCGAAGCCGACGGTCGCCGGCCCCGCATCCTCGTCGCCAAGATGGGCCAGGACGGACACGATCGCGGGCAGAAGGTCATCGCGACCGCTTTCGCCGACATCGGTTTCGACGTCGACGTCGGTTCGTTGTTTTCCACGCCCGACGAGGTCGCCCGGCAGGCGGCCGACAACGACGTCCACGTCGTGGGTGTGTCGTCGTTGGCGGCCGGGCACCTCACCCTGGTGCCCGCACTCCGTGACGCGCTGGCCGCGGCCGGGCGGCCCGACATCATGATCGTGGTGGGCGGTGTGATCCCGCCCGGCGACTTCGACGAGTTGTACGCAGCGGGCGCCACCGCGATCTTCCCGCCGGGCACGGTGATCTCCGAAGCCGCGGTGAGTCTGTTGCACAAGCTTGCCGGCCGGCTCGGTTACGAACTGGGCTGATGGCGACCAACGCTGGGACCGCTTCGCTGGCAACAGCGGTTCGCGGAGGCGACCGCGCGGAGTTGGCGCGTGCGATCACCCTCGTCGAATCGACCCGCGCCGATCATCGTGGGCAGTCCCAGGAGTTGCTCCTGGAACTGATGCGTGACGCCGGCCGGGCCATGCATGTCGGTATCACCGGGGTACCGGGGGTGGGGAAGTCCACCGCCATCGAAGCCCTCGGTATGTACCTCATCGACCGGGGTCATCGGGTGGCGGTGCTGGCCGTCGATCCGTCGTCGACGCGAACCGGGGGATCGATCCTGGGGGATAAGACCCGGATGGCGCAGTTGGCGGTACACCCGGATGCCTACATCAGGCCATCGCCCACCTCGGGAACCCTCGGCGGCGTGGCGAAGGCCACCCGGGAGACGATCGTGCTGCTGGAAGCCGCCGGTTTTGACGTCATTCTCGTGGAGACCGTCGGGGTGGGGCAGTCCGAGGTCACCGTGTCCAACATGGTCGACACCTTCGTCTTCCTGACCCTGGCCCGAACCGGTGACCAACTCCAGGGCATCAAGAAAGGCGTTCTTGAGTTGGCCGATGTCGTGGTGGTCAATAAGGCTGATGGCAGTCATGCGATCGAGGCGCTGGCCGCGGCACGTGAGTTGACGGCGGCAATCCGGCTGATCTACCCCCGTGAAACACTATGGCGTCCGCCGGTTCTGACGATGAGTGCGCTACACGGCGATGGTCTGCCGGAATTGTGGGACACGGTGCTCAAGCACCGCGAAGTGCTGACCGCGGCAGGGGAGTTCGAGGCTCGGCGTCGGACCCAGCAGGTGGACTGGATGTGGTCCATGGTTCGCGATACCGTTCTGGACCGGGTGCTCACCCATCCCGCCGTCAAGGGATTGCGGGCGGAGGTCGAAAGGCAGGTCCGTGCCGGCGAACTGACGCCCGCCCTTGCTGCCCAACGGATTCTGGACGCCGCGGAGGGCGGAAGCTAACGGATCGGCAACGATTTCCCCGAACCGGCACATCCTGCTTGTAGGTTCGGTGCTGTGGCCAAGGCGAGATCCGGCGGAAAAAAGACGGACCGGCCGGTCCGGGCCTTCGCTGAGCCTGGCGTTCGCGCCGTCACGGACCTGTCCCTGCGGGGTGCGGTAAATCCCCCGCTACACGGCGCGGCCGATCCGAGTTTCTCTTTGGCGGTAAGGGGTTTCGCAAATCTCTTCCTTCACCCGCGATTCGGTGGAGGGGCGTTGGCGGTCTATCTTGACGGAAAGCCCGTGGTGGATGTGTGGACCGGGTGGTCCGACCGGCGTGGCCGGGTGCCCTGGTCGGCCGACACCGCGCCCATGGTGTTCTCGGCAACCAAGGGCGTGACGTCGACGGTCATCCACCGACTCGGCGACCGTGGACTGATCGACTACGACGCCCCCGTTGCGGAGTACTGGCCTGAGTTCGGCGCCAACGGCAAGGCCCAGATCACCGTTCGCGAGGTGATGCGTCACCGTGCGGGCCTGTCCAATCTGCGCGGGGTTCGCAAGCACGAACTGCTCGACCACCGCCATATGGAGGATCGGATCGCCGCGGCGCCGGTCGACGGGCACTTCGGCCGGTCTGCGTACCACGCGCTGACCTACGGTTGGCTGATGTCCGGCCTGGCCAGGGCGGTAACCGGCCAGGGGATGCGAGAACTGATCCGCGCCGAGGTGGCCGGACCACTCGATACCGACGGTATTCATCTGGGCCGCCCACCCGCCGACGCTCCCACCCGCGTCGCGCGCATCATCGGACCCCAGCACACCAGCACTAATGCGTTGTTCAATGCGGTTGCACCCCGGATCGCGGCGCTGGACGTGTCCGCAGCCTTCGGGTCGATGTACTTCCCCGGCATGAGATCGGTCGTGCAGGGAAACACCCCTCTCCTGGATAGCGAGATCCCCTCGGCCAACGGTGTCGCGACCGCGCGCGCACTGGCCAGGATGTACGGCGCGATCGCCAACGGTGGCGAGATCGACGGGCGGCGGTTTCTCTCGGCGCAACGGGTGGCCGCACTGACCGGCCGGCACTCGTTGCACCCGGATCGCAACCTGATCTTGCCGATGGCGTTCCATCTGGGATACCACGGTCTGCCGTTACCCGGCGTGCTGCCCGGTTTCGGTCACGTCGGACTCGGCGGGTCGTTCGGCTGGGCGATTCCGGAAGCGGGCCTGGCCTTCGCGATGGTGCATAACCGGCTGCTCACGCCGTTGCTGGTCTCCGATCAGGCAGGTTTCGTCGCCATTGCCGCACTGGTGCGCCTCGGTGCCACCGTCGCGCGCAGGCAGGGGTTCGAGCCGATCACCGAGTCCGGATCCGCCTACGGTCCCGCGACAGCCGGGACCGCTACGGGATAGGTCGCGACCGTCAAGGGGTAGGTCGCGACCGTCACGCGATAGGTAGCCTTCGTAACCCGGGTGGCGCCGCGGTGCCTCAACTCCGCGGCGCGCCCGGCCCACGGTGTTGATCCAGCTAACAAAAATGCGGACGGCGGCGGGGCCGTCCGCACCCCGGTGCGGCATCGCCGCGACATATCACCGAGGCGTCTCATCGTTCATTGGATGCGCATTTATAGATGAACGTGGCGTAACTACTGAGAACTCGTGCGTCTTTTTGCCCTGTTCGCCTTTGATAGAGTCGAGGTGGTCGTATTTAAGGGGGAATTAGACGACCGTATCCAGTAACAGAGGGCCCGTATTTAGCTCGCAATCAACTCCTCAGCTTGCTCTCAGGTTTGTTGCTCACTGGCTGAGGAATCGGGGTAAAGTGCCGGTGAAAGACTTAATAATTCTGAAGAGGTAATAGCCGAATCTCTCAGGATATTGGCCGAGTCGGCCAGGTCGGGGATGCCGTCCCAGCTGGCTCCGGCGTTTTTCGGCCGCCGAATGTCGCCAATTTGCCTTGAACCCTTTCCGGGTTCAATAAATTTGGTAATAAAAGTTTGCTGAGTGGAATAAAGAGGGGACTTTGTTGAAATAGGTGACTGCCGATGCCCGCAACCTCGGGCACGGTGCCGGCAGCCGGCCGCGAGGGGTGCCGGCGAACTCGCGTGACGAGCGTTGCGAAACTGGGTAAAGCCTGTTCAGCAGGATTCCGGATGGACAGGGAACAGCGGCCCGGGCGGTGTGCGGGGCCACTCTGGACGGAGTCAAGTCATCGGCTCAGCTAACACATGGCAGCTGGAGTGGCGGGGGAGCGGTTTATGCCCGAAATCGCTACAGTCGCGTTTTCTGCGCTGAAAGCGGAATATCGCAATTTCGCCATGAATCGGTTAAGCTTCCGGCAGCACTGGCAACCTCGAGCTGATTGTGAACGCAACGACGCGCTCCGTATCGGAGAGCTTGGGGCAGCCCCGAAGTGAAACATCGTGGTACGTATCGACGAAGAACGAGGTGTGAGCGAAGTGCGCAAATCCTCCCCGGCCCGGACCGCCCCGGCCCCGACCGCCCCGGCCCCGACCGTCGCGACCCCGATCGCCGTCGTCGGTATGGCCTGTCGACTTCCCGGCGGCATCAACTCGCCCCACAAACTGTGGGACGCCCTGCTGCGTGGCGATGATTTGGTCACCGAGATTCCCGCCGATCGTTGGGACGGCGAAGAGTTCTACGATCGCGAATCAGGCGTAGCCGGTAGATCGGTGTCCAAGTGGGGCGCCTTCCTCGATGATGTGGCCGGTTTCGACCCTGACTTCTTCGGTATCAACGAGCGCGAGGCCATTGCGATGGATCCGCAGCACCGCGTGCTGCTGGAGACCTGCTGGGAGGCTGTCGAACAGGCCGGATTCACTCCTGCATCGATGTCCGGAACGTCCACCGGGGTGTTCATCGGAATGTCCCACGACGACTACGCGATGGTGACCAGCGACGCCGGCGCTTTCGACCAGGCCTATGCCTTCACCGGCAATCCGTTCAGTATGGCGTCGGGCCGGGTAGCGCACGCCCTGGGTCTGCACGGCCCGGCCCTGACCATCGACACCGCCTGCTCGTCGAGCATGGTGGCGATCCATCAGGCCTGCCGCAGCCTGCACGAGGGCGAGAGTGAAATGGCCCTCGCCGGTGGCGTCATGCTGATGCTCGATCCGCGCCTGTACGCCTCAGCCTCCGGACAGGGAATGCTCTCGGCGACCGGCCGCTGCCATTCCTTCGACGTCGGGGCGGACGGCTTCGTTCGCGCCGAGGGCTGCGGCGTCGTGGCGCTCAAGCGACTCGATGACGCCCAGCGTGACGGCGATCGGGTGCTCGCGGTGATTCGCGGCACCGCAGCCAACCAGGATGGCCGGACCGACAACATCCTGACCCCGTCAGGTGATGCCCAGGTCGCCGTGTTTCGGTCGGCACTGGCGGCCGCCGGCGTCGAACCCGCGACGGTCGGCATGGTCGAGGCACATGGCACGGGAACCCCGGTCGGCGACACGATCGAGTTCACCAGCGTGTCCACCGTGTATGGCACCGCGGGACCTTGTGCGCTCACCTCGGTCAAGAGCAACTTCGGACATGCCGAATCCGCCGCCGGCGTGCTGGGTCTCATGAAGGCCGTGCTGGCCGTGCACCATGGCGTCGTACCGAAGAACCTGCACTTCACCGGATTGCCCGACCACCTCGCCGCGATCGAAACCGGGCTGTTCGTACCCCAGGAGGCAGCCGGCTGGCCGGTCGACGCCAGCGTCGGCCCGCGGCGCGCGGCCGTCTCTTCCTACGGCATGTCGGGCACCAACGTGCATGCCGTACTGGAACAGGCCCCGGATCCGGTGATTGCCCCGGATGAGTCCTTGCTCGCCGATGCGGTCTCCGCACCCTTGCTCGCCGATGCGGTCTCCGCACCCTTGCTCGCCGATGCGGTCTCCGCACCCTTGCTCTTCAGCGTTACGTCCTCCTCGGCCGATGGCCTTCGCCGGACGTCGGCGAACCTGGCCGACTGGCTTGAGTCGGCTGACGCTGATCTGGATCTGGGCGATCTCGCCTACACCCTGGCGTGCCGCCGCGGCCATCGACCTGTGCGCACTGCGGTGAACGCAGCTAGTCGCAGCGATCTGATCGAGAGCTTGCGGACCGTCGCCGACGGCGACGACCCGTTTCAACCTGCCGTCGGCCAGGACGACCGCGGACCGGTGTGGGTGTTCTCCGGTCAGGGGTCGCAGTGGGCCACGATGGGTGTCGGCCTGCTGGCGAGCGAGCCCGTTTTCGCCGCGAAGATCGCCGAACTCGAACCGCTGATCGCCGCCGAATCCGGTTTCTCGATCACCGAGGCGTTGGTCGCACCGGAGACGGTGACCGGGATCGACCGGGTGCAGCCCACCCTTTTCGCGATGCAGGTTGCCATGGCCGCCACCATGCGGTCCCACGGTGTGACGCCCGGGGCGGTCATCGGACACTCGCTGGGCGAGGTCGCCGCGGCGGTGGTCTCGGGTGCACTGTCCACCGAGGACGGCGTCAAGGTCATCTGTCGCCGCTCGCTGCTGTGCCTGAAGATCGCCGGCGGCGGTGCCATGGCCGCTGTCGAACTTCCGGCCCAACGAGTGCGTGAGGAGTTGGAGCAGCAGGGCATCGAGGACGTGGTGGTCGCTGTCGTGGCGTCCCCGACGTCGACCGTGATCGGCGGCGCCACCGAAACCGTCCGCCGTATCGTCGCCGACTGGGATCAGCGCGAGATCATGGCGCGCGAGGTCGCGGTCGACGTCGCATCGCACACCCCGCAGGTGGAACCGATCCTTGATGAGCTCGCCGGGATGCTCGACGACATCACCCCACTGGCTCCGCACATTCCGTATTACTCCGCAACTCTCTTCGATCCGCGTGAGCAGCCCCACTGCGACGTCGACTACTGGGTCGACAACCTGCGCCACACGGTCCGGTTCTCCGCCGCGGCCCAGGCCGCGCTCGAGGACGGCTTCCGGGTCTTCGCCGAGTTGGCTCCGCATCCGCTGCTGGTCCGTGCCATCGACCAGACCGCGGCCACGCTGGACATCCCGGTGGCCGCGGTGGCCGGCATGCGCCGCGGGCAAGAGATGCCGAACGGACTATGGGGTCTGTTCGGCGATATTTTCGCCGCCGGCGCCCGGGTCGACTTCGCCTCGCTGCTTCCTGGGGGGCGACTGGTCGATGCACCACTTCCGGCGTGGAGCCACCGAGCGTTGATCTTGGAGCGTCACGCCGCTGAACAGGGCCGGGGTGCGCATCTGGTCGCGGCACATCCACTACTGGGCTCACACGTTCGTCTGCTCGAGGAGCCGGTCCGTCATGTTTGGGCAGCCGAGGTCGGCACGGCGGCACTGCCGTGGCTGATCGATCACCAGATCAACAACGTACCCGCGATGCCGGGCGCGGCGTTCTGCGAGATGGCGCTGACGGCCGCGCGCACTGCACTGGGCGACGCGGCCGAGGTGCGCGACGTGCGGTTCGAGCGAATGATGCTGCTGGAGAACGAAACCGCGGTCAGCGCGCAGGCTTGCGCGCTGCGGCCCGGCACATGGGATTTCCTGGTCGAGACCGACCAGGACGGTGAACGCGAACGCCGGGCCAGTGCGGTCCTGCAGGCCGTGGACAACGCCGTCGGCGACGACCATCCCGCCGCCTACGATGTGGACGCGCTGCTCGCCGACCATCCGCATCGCGCCGACGGTGCCGATGTTCGACACTGGTTCGACACCCGCGGTGTGCAATTCGGCCCCGCATTCACCGCGCTGAACGGCGTCAACGCCACCGACGGTGCCGGCGATACGGTTCTGGCTGAGATCGGTCTGCCGACCGTGATCCGTGGTCAACAGAGTGCCTATGGCGTGCATCCGGCACTTCTTGATGGGTGTTTCCAGTCGGTCGCGGCCCATCCCGGAGTTCAGAACACCGGTACCGGCGGACTGCTGCTGCCACTGGGTGTGCGCCGTCTGCGTGCCTACGGCCAGCCCAACAAGGCCCGTTACTGCCTCACTCGCGTTGTCTCCCTCGATGGTTCCGGTGTCGAGGCCGACATCCACCTGATCGACGATCACGGCACCGTGCTACTCGCAGTCGATGGACTGTCGATGGGTACCGGCGTGGCCGAGGGCGACCGCGTGCTCAACGAGCGGTTGCAGGCCGTCGAGTGGCGCAAGCAGGAGCTGCCCGCGCTGCCCGCGCACGTCGCTGCCAACTCCTGGTTGATGATCACTGCTTCGGATACCACCGATCTGTTGGCGTCTGAGCTCACCTACGCCCTGAAGCTCAGGGATGCGGACGTGACGACGATGTCGTGGCCGCAGCATGCCGATCACGCCGCCAATGCCGACCGTCTGATGTCCTACTTCTCCGGGGGTGGCTTCGGCAACGTCGTCGTGGTGTCGGCCCCGCGTAACGGGTGCCCCAAAGAGCAGTTGGCCCAGCGCGGCGGCGAGCAGGTGGCTCACCTGGTGAAGATCGTGCGCGAACTGCCCGACGTCGCCGGTGATCCGCCGCGACTCTACGTCGTGACCCGCGACGCGCAGACCGTCATCACCGGAGAGCGGCCGAACCTCGAGCAGGCCGGCCTGCGCGGTCTTTTGCGCGTCATCGGCGCCGAGCACCCGCACCTGCGTCCGACCCAGATCGACGTCGACGACAAGACCGATGGCCGATTCGTCGCACAGCAGTTGCTGCTCGGGTCCGAGGAGGACGAGACGGCCTTCCGGAACGGCGAATGGCACACCGCCCACCTGTACCCCAGCCCGTTGCGTTCCGATGAGCGACACACCACCGTGGTCGATCACGCTCGTGAGGGGATGCGCCTGGAGATCCGTACGCCTGGCGATTTGCAGACCCTCGAACTCACCGCTTTTGAGCGGGTCGCCCCGGGACCGGGACAGATCGAGGTGGCCGTCACGGCATCGAGCCTGAACTTCGCCGATGTGCTCATCGCGATGGGCCGCTACCCGAGTTTCGCCGGCAAGCCGCAACTGGGCATCGACTTCGCCGGCGTGGTCACCTCAGTCGGGCCGAACGTGCGTTCCCACAAGGTGGGCGATCGCGTCGGGGGCATGTCGCCCAACGGTTGCTGGGGGACCTTCCTCACCTGTGACGTCGACGTGGCCGTCACCCTGCCCGCCGGTTTGCGCGATGATCAGGCCGCGGCGGTGTCGACCGCGGCCGCCACTGCCTGGTATGGACTACAGGATCTAGCCCGGATCAAACCCGGCGAGAAGGTGCTGATTCACTCCGCCACCGGCGGTGTTGGCCAGGCTGCGATCGCCATCGCCCGACTCGCCCGAGCAGAGATCTATGCCACCGCGGGCACCCGGGAGCGCCGGGAGATGTTGCGGCGCATGGGAATCAACAATGTCTACGATTCGCGCAGTGTGGCCTTCGCCGAGCAGATCCTCGAGGACACCGACGGCTACGGCGTGGATGTCGTGCTGAACTCGTTGACCGGCGCCGCTCAGCGGGCCGGTGTCGACCTGCTGGCCTTCGGCGGACGTTTCATCGAGATCGGCAAGAAGGACATCTACGGCGACACTCGGATGGGACTGTTCCCGTTCCGTCGCAACCTCTCCTTCTACGGCGTGGACCTCGCCCTGATGTGCACGACTCATCCGGCGAAGATCCGCGAATTGCTCAACACCGTCTACCGGCTGACGGCCGACGGCGTACTGCCGCAGCCCGAGACCACGCACTATCCGTTGGCCGAGGCCGCCACCGCCATTCGGGTGATGGGTGCCGCCGAGCACACCGGCAAGCTGATCCTGTCGATCCCGCGGGTGGGCCACAGCACCGTGATGGTTCCGCCGGAGCAGGCGCAGGTGTTCCGTCCCGACGGCGCCTACATCGTCACCGGCGGTCTGGGCGGGCTGGGCCTGTTCCTGGCGGCCAAGATGTCGGCCGCCGGCGTTGGGTGCATCGTGCTCAACTCCCGATCGCAGCCGAAGCCAGCCGCACTGGCGGAGATCGCGCGCATGCGGGCAGCCGGAACCCAGGTCGAGGTGGTTACCGGTGACATCGCCCGCCCGGAGACGGTCGACCGGCTGGTGTCGGTGGCGACGTCCAGCGGATTGCCGGTCCGTGGTGTGCTGCACGCCGCAGCGGTGGTCGAGGACGCGATTCTGGCGAACATCACCGACGAGCTCATCGAGCGGGACTGGGCGCCGAAAGTCTACGGCGCCTGGCATCTGCACCGAGCGACCACGACCCAGCCGCTGGACTGGTTCTGCTCGTTCTCGTCGGCGGCGGCGCTGCTCGGTTCACCCGGGCAGGGTGCCTACGCTGCGGCCAACAGTTGGCTGGACGGCTTCACCCACTGGCGGCGTGCTCAGGGGCTGCCGGCCACCGCGATCGCGTGGGCCGCATGGGATGAGATCGGCGCCGGCGCTCACCTGGCGGTCGACGGTGTAACCACGATGATCAGCCCGGATGAGGGTGCGCACGCGTTTGAGACGCTGCTGCGCCACAACCGCGCACATACGGGTTATGCGCCGGTGATAGGCACCCCGTGGTTGACCGATCTCGCGCAGCGCAGCCCGTTTGCCGAGGCGTTTCAGGCCAGCGCTGACCGCCCGGCCGAGACCAGTAGCTTCCGGGCAGATTTGCATTCGGCTCCTCGGGAGGAATGGCCCACCCTGGTCCGACGTCTCGTCGCCGAGCAGTTGAGCCTGATCTTGCGCAGGTCGGTCGATCCTGATCGGGCGATCTCAGAGTATGGTTTGGACTCGCTGGGCAACCTCGAGCTGCGCACCCGGATTGAGACGGAGACTGGTATCCGTGTCCGCTCCATGGACATCACCACCGTTCGCGGATTGGCCGAGGCCCTGTGCGAAACGTTGGCCGGTGTCCTGACGTCAGCTCGCTGACAGGATCTGATTGAGGGAGCGAGTTCGGTGGTTGCGCTGACGGCCATCCATGACTGGGTGGACGCGCCGGGTTCGGTGGTGTCATGGGGTCCGTCACCAGCGTCCGCGGCCAAGGTCGCCCTGGCTGCTTCGACGGACGTGCCTGCCAGCTATCAGCAGGAGCAGCACATCCGTACCTTCCGGGAGCACTCGGCGAGCGGGTTGGAGATGGCGCGGCTGCTGATCCCGTCCTGGAACATCCCGGGCCGCTGCGATATCAGGGCGATGACCTACGTCATCAACTCCTACCTGCGCCGCCACGATACTTACCACAGTTGGTTTGAGTTCGACGAGAACGATCGGGTCATCCGCCATACGGTCGCCAACCCGACGGATATCGCCTTCGTCGCGACCAAACATGGCGAGATGACCGCGGCGAAGTGGCGGGCACACGTCCTGGCGACGCCAAGTCCCCTGCAGTGGGACTGCTTCACCTTCGGGGTGATTCAACGGGCCGACCATTTCACCTTCTACGCGTGCATCGACCACGTCCACGCGGACGCAATGTTCATGGTCAATCTTTTTGTGGAACTCAACATGAACTACGCGGCCCTCGTCGAGGGCGGGGCACCGATCCGGCTCCCGGAGACCGGTAGCTACAACGATTACTGCCTCCGTCAGCGGAAATTCACTGCAGCACTGTCCCTGGAATCGCCTGAGGTGGCCGAGTGGGTTGATTTCCTGCACCGCAACGGCGGCACGATGCCGAAGTTCCCACTTCCACTTGGGGATCCGTCCGTGCCCTGCACCGGTGACCTCATCACCGTGACGCTGATGGATGCCCACGACAGCGATCGATTTGAATCGGTATGCACTTCGGCGGGAGTGCGGTTCATCGGTGGCGTATTCGCCTGTGCTGCAATTGCTGAACGAGAACTGACCGGTGCGGACAGCTACCACGTGATCACCCCGACCACCACCCGCAGCACCCCGGCTGAGCTTGCAACGACCGGCTGGTTCACCGGTGTGGTCCCGATTTCGATTCCGGTGGCGGGGATGTCGTTCGGAGAGGTTGCCAAGGCCGCTCAGGGGGCCTTCGATTCCGGTTTGCGACTGGCCAATGTGCCCATTGAGCGGGTGATGGAATTGGCCGCGTCGGTGCCGGGAATCACTGAGCCCGGGGCGGGCATCCCCATGCTTTCCTACCTCGATATCGGCCTGCCTCCGCTGAACCCGGTGGTGATGGGACAGTGGCAGGCGCGCAACGGTCAGCTTTACACCGACCTCGGTGCAGCGAATCAGATCGGCATGTGGGTGAACCGGCGCGATACCGGGACCACCGTGACCGTCGCCTACCCCGACAATCCCGTTGCCCGGGAGTCGGTGGCACAGTACGTCGACGTGATGAAGATGGTCTACCTGCGCGCCGCCGAGGGCCGTGCCGACTCGGTGACCTCACCACGGATTCCGAGGGCCTTGATGGATTCCGAGGGCGCGGTGTGAACCGGCCAGATGCGGCGATAGTCGCCGACGCGCGGTCGAGCCCCGGCAATGTAATTCCCTATCCGGATCAGGCGCTGTTCCTGGCTCTGCGCGGTGCCGGCCAGGAGGCGGTCATGCAGGGGCTGTGGATCTATGAGCACCCGGTTGACCTCGACGGCGTGAAGCGCCTGCACCGCAACCTCTTCGGAACCTTGCTGGCCCGCCGTATCGAGCCCTCGGCCCTGCCGTTCGGGCGGCACCGCTGGGTGTCCCAGCCGTACACCGAATCCAACCTCGACATCTTCGAGCGGCCCCGCGCTCGCGCGGATCTCTACACCTGGGCCGACGAACAGGTCGAGCTGCCGTTGGATCCGCAGTTCGGACCGGCCTGGCGGTTGGGCGTCCAACCGCTCTCCGACGGTACGACGGTGGTGAGCCTGGTGGCCTCGCACTGTGTGGTCGACGGCGCGGGAAGCTTCCTGGCCATCGCTCAGGCCAGCACGGGGGCGACCCACGATCTAGGTCTTGCCCGGGCGGGTTCCCGCACGCGATGGCGCGGGATACGCGAGGATTTCCGTCAGCTGGGCCGCGATCTGCCGGAAGTGGGCCGGACCTTGCGGCAGGCAGTCAAAGTTGCCGTTCGGCGCCGTAGCGAGCTCGGTCGCTCGGCCGACGCCGATGCGGTCGGTGGCGTCGAGGGCCCTGCCGTGCGAATGCCTACCGTCTCGGTCTTTATCGACGCCGCACAGTGGAATGCCCGTGCGGAATCCCTTGGCGGTAATAGTTTTTCGTTAGTCGCCGCCCTTGCCGGAAAGCTCGCCCAGCGCCTCCACCGAGTTCGCGCCTCCGACGGTGCTGTGACGCTGATGCTCCCTGTGAGCGAGCGTGCCGACCTCCAGGACACCGGCGGCAACGTGGTGTCGATTGCTCATGTGAGCTTTGACCCCGGCCCCGTTACGACCGACTTGACCGGACCGCGCGCTGCGATCCGGGAGGGCCTGAAGAAGGCCCGCGAGGTCCCTGACGAGATGGTGGAACTGCTGCCCCTGATCCCGTTTCTCCCCAGGCGGGGGATCGCCCGGATCGCCGACGCGGCGTTTGGGTTTACCACCGACCTTCCGGTGTCGTGCTCTAACTTCGGCGTGATACCAATAGAGGTGACCTGCGCCGACGGCACCCCGGCCGAGTATCTCTGCTTTCGCGGCGTGGATCGGCACGTGACCGCCGAGAATCTGCAACGCCGCCGCGGCATCATGACCGTGACCTCCGGGCAGATCGCCGAGAAGATGGCGATCACCGTCATCAGCTACCAACCCCGGATGGAAAACTCGCCGGCCGAACTAGGTGACGTGATCACCAAAACGCTGGATGACTTCGGGCTTTTCGGCGAACTGGTGTGCGACGGACAACGGTGATGTATCGACTGACTTTGAGGTGTGACTGAGGATGAGGTGGAACTGAATTGGCGACCGAGACCCAACCGCGCGGCCGACTGTTGGGGCGCGTCCGGCGTGAGCAACCCGACGAGCACCGGCTCGCGTTCCTTGACCATGCCGCGTTGGACCTACTGCGCGCAACGGGCCGCAATCAGCTCATCCAGATCGTGTGGGTCTATGAGCATCCACTCGACGAGGACGGCCTGAAACGTTTCCATCGGAACCTGTACTCGTCTCTGGGCAGCAGACTCATCGAGCGCTCGCCGCTTCCGTTCGGCCGGCCGCGCTGGGTGCAACCGGCCGGTTCGCCGCCGCCGATCCGTCGCGCCCAGCAATCCCGGCCGCGCGCAGAGTTGATGGACTGGGCCGACGAACTGGCCCGCCTGCCGATTGACCCCGAACGCGGACCGGGCTGGTACCTAGCCGTCCAGCCCCTTGACGACGGCTCGACGGCTGCCAGCATCATCGCCTCCCACGTGATCGGCGACGGAGTTGGAGCGCTGATGGCGGTTTTCGAGGGAATCACCGGCAACATTCGCGAGACCGGCTACGACCAGCCCGGCACCCGCTCACGGTTCAGGGCCATCGTGGCGGACCTGCGCCAGGTCGGCCGCGACCTGCCGCTGACCGCCCGCACCGCGGCCAAAGCCGCCCGGATGGCCCGCGCCAAGCGCGGCGACTTCACCCGGGCCCGGGCTGCGCGCTCAAGTACCCCTGACAACCGTCACGTGGTGGTTCCCTCTGTTGCCATCTATATGGACATCCCGGAGTGGGACGCCAAAGCCGAATCCCTTGGTGGCAACAGCTATTCGCTGCTGGCGGGGTTCGCCGCGAAACTCGGCGAGCACCTGGGTCGGCGGCGCGCGTCAGACGGTGCGGTCACCTTGACCATCGCCATCAACCTCCGCGAGAGTCTCGACGACGATCGTGCATTGGCGATGGCCTTCGCCAGTGCTTCCGTGGATCCGACCAAGGTCGCCCTCGACCTCACCGAGGCCCGCAACGCGGTTCGGGAGTCGCGGGAGAGGGCGAAGAGTGAACCAGATCCGGCCATGGAGATCATGCCGCTGATTCCCTGGCTGCCGCGGGGCGCGGTCAAGGGTGTAGCAGACCTGTTGTTCGCCTACTCCGAGGATCTTCCGATCTCCTGCTCGAACTTGGGCGATCTACCCGAGGATTTGGCGCGGCCCGACGGCAGCCCAGCCGACTACGTGTTCATCCGGGCCCTGGACAGCGACGTCACACTCGGTGAACTACAGCGCTCGCACGGCCAACTGGTGGTGGTTTCCGGGCGGATCAACGGCAAGATCTCGATCTCGGTGGAGGCTTACCAACTCGGCGCCGAAAACACCAAGGCCCGCCTTCGCGGTGTGGTGCAACAGACGTTGGCGGAGTTCGGCCTCAGCGCAGTGGTCGATTAGCG
>Ga0210003_1000625_pt1 | contig 31967 bp, 26 predicted proteins | sample LantaG_FD_182804 | JGI IMG/M metagenome (GOLD analysis project Ga0210003, IMG submission 182804) | Deep subsurface microbial communities from Baltic Sea to uncover new lineages of life (NeLLi) - Landsort_02402 metaG (SPAdes) (version 2) | ecosystem: Environmental > Aquatic > Marine > Oceanic >... | reverse complement strand
CCCCCAAAAAAAAAAAAAAAAAAGCCGCGGCCGCGTCATGTTCCTCCACACCAACCTCTCCCCCAAGTGGAACCTCCGCATCCCTTCCTCGAGCTCCGACCTCAAGAGGCGCTGGGAGGTCTTGCAGCCCGGGGGCCGCGCCTTCCGTGAGGCGCTCTCTTTCGACCCTCCTGCTCCCTCCGGCTCTTCCGATGCTGCTTCCCCTTCCAATTCTTCGGCCGTCGACCTCGAGGGAGAGGTCTTCGACTTCCTCGCCGCCCTGTCATGCGACGGGGCCCTGCGGCGATACGCAGAGGAGATGGCAGCGAGGGCGAACGCGCTGCGGGAGCTCCGGGAGGCCGGGGAGCGGCGCGAGGACGACGAGCTGGAGCGCCTCGAGGCCGAGGAAGAGGGGCGAGGGAGGCAGCGGCGGCAGCGGGGGCGGGTGGAGGAGGAGGAGAAGCCCGTCTGGAGGGCCCGGGCCGAGAAGAGAAGGGCGGAGAGGCTCGAGGAGGCGAGGCGGAGGGAGCGGGAGCTGCAGCGGCGGAGGAAGGCGGCGCTTGCGGGAGCGAGCCGCACGCGGCGCGGCGGCGAGGGAGAAAAGGGGGGGACCGAGAGCACCGAGGACGCGAGGAGCAGCCCCGACGACCTCGCTCCTCCCCCGCCGCTCCTCCTCTCCTCCTCTGGAAATCCCGTCGTCGTCACAGCCGCGGAGGACCTCCTCCCGCGCGGGCTCCCGGCCCAGTCCTTCCACCCGATCAACCCCGGCGTCGACTTTGCCGCCGCCTTCCGGTGGGGCCTCAGGGGCACCTTTGAGGAGTTCACTCCGCTTACTGCCTTTGATTGGCTGGTCCACTTTGTCAACGGGGGGGTGAGGCCCGCTGGGAGGAGGTTGAGGAGGGCGGTGGCGTTTGTGGCGCGGGGCGGCGGGGGGTATTTTCGCCCGTTTTAGGGGAGTAATTTTAGAACTCCTTTTTTTTCCCTTCTCACTTGCAAACAACAAACAAAACAACATTGATCGAATCGAAGACGCTCTTTTTCTTTCTCAAGGCTTCTCCTTTCGCGCACGATTTTTGCATGCTCGCGTCGTAATGCGGGGCGAGGTCGAGACGTCGGCAGCAGCAGCAGCGGCGGACGAAACGAAGGCTGTCGGAGAGGGAGAGGAGACGAGAGGGCAGCAGCAGCAGAAGTCGACGATGCCAGAAGAGGCCTCGACGAGCGTTCGACCTCGACCGACCACGACCTCCGCCTCCGCCGCGGGCGGCGTCGCCGCAGCCGTCGCCGCGGCCCTCTCCGCCGAGCCGGAGCTCGCACAGCTCTCTGCGGTCCAAAACAGCACGTAAGAGTTCGGACTTATTCTTTGGTTTCTTCTTCTTTGACTCTTTCTCTTCTTTTTCGACCTTTTCAACAAAACCATTTCCTCACCTCGCACAACCAAAAACAAAAAACAAAAAAAGTCTCCGCCGCCTCCGCGCCGCGCGGCAAGAGCTCTCCGCCCAGACCGAAGCCTCGGAAAGGGTCCGCAGAGCCTCGGCGCCGGCGATCGCGACGGCCGGCAGGTGCCTCTCGGCTGCTGCTGCCGACCTGACAGAAGTCTTCCGGAGGGCAAGCGCCCTCCGGAGGAGGCTTGAGGCCGCTGGGGTGGGGGGAGGAGCGGGAGCAGCAGCAAAAGTCGCCTCTGCCTCCGGCAGGACCCCTTCTCCTCCTCCGCGGACTTGAAAACGAAGTCGGTTATTGAAAAAATGTACAGTTATTCTTCTCTACAAGCTGTAAAAAAACAATAGAGAGATGAAATCGGGGGGGCGTTGTTTCTTCTTTCGGTTCTTTTTTTTCCTCATTTCCTGCTCGGCACAAAGCCCCGGCCTCCTCCGCGGCGCCGGCCCCTGCTGCCTCCCCGACCTCCTCCCCCTCGCGCCGCGTCTCCTCCGCTGCCGCGGCCGCCTCGGCCAGAGGCCCCTCCGCCGCCGCCAACGGAGCCCTTGTTCTTCTTGTTGCGCTTTCGGTCGCCGTTGCCGCCGTCGCCTTCGTCGTCGCCGTCGTCGTCGTCGCTCTCGTCGCCGCCGCCGCCGCCCCTGCCGAATTCGGCGTCGAACTTCTCCTTCGAGATCGACCCCTTCTTCAGCCGCCTGAGCAGCGCGTAGTCGCTCAACAGGTCGTCCTCGTCGCGGGCGTCGGCGACGGCGCGGCGCTTGACAGCCGGGAGCTTCCTCTGGACCTGCGGGAGGGGAGGGGCAGGGGGCTGCCGGCGCTCGCCCGCGCCTCCCGCAGCGGCCTCCTCGACGCCCCCGCGCCCCTTCCTCTTCTCCTCCCTCTCGAGCCGCCGCGCCCTCTCCTCTGCCAGCCGCGCCTGCCTGACCCTCTCGCGGTTCTTGTCCTTGTACCTCACCGCGTCGGGGTCGAAGCCCTCGAGGGGCTCGAAGCCCGGGAGGGAGAGCGGGGGAGGGAGGGGCGGCGGCGGCGCGGAGGGAGGGGAGGACGAAGGGGCGCCGCCGCCGGCGTTCGCGCCCGAGGAAGCCCTCGCGGCCGCCGCGGCGAGCTCCGGCATCCTCGGCAGCCGCGGCAGCCCCAGCGACGCCGCCAGGGGTCCCAGCGCCAGCTCCCCGGACCGGAAGATGAACCGGCACGCGTGCTCCCTGTACCCGCGCACGTGCGAGACGAACGCCCTCGTGCCCTTGTCGAGCGTCTCGCGGTCGGAGACCGCCGCGGCGCGGATCGCGCGGTTGACCGCGCCGGCCGTCGGCGGCGGGGGGCGCGGGGGCGGCGGCGGCTTGGCCTCCTGCTGCCGACCCCCGAGTCCCGCCTGCTGCGCCTGCTGCGCCTCCTCCACCGCCGCCTCGGGCTCCACGAACTCCGGCGGCGGCACCTCCTGTATGGGCACCCCGCGGTTCCTCAGGAACTCGACGTACGCCGACTCGTGCGGGCACAGGAAGAGCAGCGCGCCGCCCCTCGCCCCCGCGCGCGCCGCCCTCCCGGCGCGGTGCACAAAGGCGTCCGGGTCCTGCGGCGGGTCGTACTGGAGCGTCCAGGCGACGCTTGGAACGTCGAGCCCGCGGGCGGCGACGTCGGTGGCCAGGAGGACGGAGCCCCGGCGGCTGCTCTCTCGGCCGGGGCCGCCGCCGGGCCCGTCGTCTTCCTTCCCGTCGCCGCCGCTGGCGCTTCGCCCCTGGTCCCCGCGCGCGAACGCCGCCAGTGCCGCCTCCCTCGCGCTCTGTTTCATCCTCCCGTGCAGCGCTATCGGCCGCAGCGCGCCCCCACCGCTGCCGCCCCACCTCCCGGGGGGGATCCGGGGCAGCACCGCCGCGAAAAAGTCGACGGCGGCGCACGTCAGGAAGTACACGATCACGCGCTCGCCCCTTAGCGACGAGATCGCGTGCAGGAACGCGACGAGGGCGCGGGGCTTGTCTCCGGGGTCGAGGACGCAGGCGTGGAGGGTGAGGGAGGCCGGGGTGACCGAGGCCGGGCGGCGGCGGGAGGAGAGGGGGAGGAGGGCGCCGCCGTCGCCGTCGCCGCTGTCGCCGCCGCCGCCGCCGCGAGTCGCCGCGCCGGCCGCGGCGGCGGCGCCGGCGGCCTCCCCGTCCCTCCTCACGACGGCCCCGACCCTCACCCTCACCGCGTTCCTCAGCCCGGCCCTCGCGAGAGCGCCCACGGCCTCGGTCTGCGTCGCCGAGAACAGGCCCGTGCGCCGCTGCTTGGGCAGGCGGCGGATAATGGCCCCCACCTGGGCCTCGAACGCGCGCGAGAGGAGCCGGTCGGCCTCGTCGAGCACGAGCAGGTCGAGCGTCCGCAGGTCGAACCTCCTCGCCCCCGCCGGGCCGCCCCCGCTCCCTCCCGCGCTCGGGGACCCGTCGAGGACGCGGTCCAGGGCGTCCGCCACCCTCCCCGGGGTGCCGAAGATGACGTTGGCTCCCCCAAGGGCCAAGGAGGAGGCCGCGAGGGCCGGATCGGAGCCGCCGACGAGCGTCGCAAAGGTGAGGAAGCCGCTGGCGTCGTCGTCGTCGCCGGGGCCGCGTTCGCCGCCGGGGCCTTCGCCTCCCTGGCCTCCGTCGCCTCCTCCCGTCGCCGTCCTCTCCCGCGCCGCCATCCCCCGCGGCACCGCCCTGAGGAACGGCGCCGCGACGGCGGCGATCTGCGACGCCAGCTCCCTCGTCGGCGACAGCACGAGCGCGCCGAGCTCGTGCCTGCCGAGCGGCCCCTCGCCGCCGCTGCGGCCGCGCCGGGCGAGCCGCTCGATCAGCGGGAGCACGAAGGCCAGGGTCTTGCCGCTGCCCGTGGGGGCGTCGGCGGACACGTCCGAGTTGCCGCAGAGCAAGGGGAGGCACGCTGCCTGCACGGGCGTGGCCTGGGTGAAGCCGCGCTGCCTGAGCGCGAGCTTGGAGAAGTCGGAGAGGCAATCGAGGTCGTCAAAGAGGACCGCGGCCGGCGACGACGACGACGAAGGCGGCGGCGGCGGCGGCATCTCTCTCTCTCTCCCTCCCTCGGTCCTTTCTTTCTCTCTCTCTTTTGCTCCTTCTCCCTCTTCTCCTCCTCCTCCGAATGAAGAAAAGCTCGTCGACTAACGGGGAGCGGTGAGATGCCTGCACGCTCTGTGGGTGCGAATGGAGCGAGAGGCGGCTCGGCGCAGCCGGAGGCGAGAGGCGAGAGGCGAGATGCTCGGAAGAGAAAAAACCGAAGAATTAGGCCGTCGCTCTCAAGCCGTCGCTCGGAAGTGAAGCCCGTCGGCAGTCACTTTCGCTCCGACTTCTTCCTCCGTCCATCGACCTCCTCCAACAAAGCTGGCTCTCAAGGTGCGAGTTCCTTTTCAGCTCCTTTCTCTCTCTCTCTCGTTTTCTCTCTCTTTCTCTCTCCGCATAGTCAATCGCGGCTGCCCGTTTATCTGCTGTGCATGCGGAGAGCAGAGGCGGAGAGAGAGAGGGAGACGCCTCTCGGAGAAAGGAGAACGAGCCCGAAAGGCTTAGTTCTCGCAGACAACGAGGTTTCCCTCTCACAATCTTGGCCTTCCTTCCTCTCTCTCACAACCTCCACCTCTCCTCCAAACAGATGTTCCGCCTCTCTTTCCTCGTCGCGCTCGCCCTGGCCGTGCTTTTGGCCCTGGCCGTGAGTTTTTAATGTCGTTTGGTCGTGAGAGAGAGGGAGAGCTCGGCGGTTAGAAGAAGAAAACAAATATCGACGAGAAGGGGGCGTGTGTCGCCGAGATCTTGGAGTTGCCTGCCCCAAAACATCTCGGCTTTCGCGCTTTCAATCCCGCCTTTCTTTGCTTTGGTCCCTTGCCTCAGCCTACTTCGAGACATCATTCCACTCGTCTCGCACAAGTTTGAAGAAGAGTAAAAGCATTCTCACGCCTCTATTCCACCCCCGCCCGTCAAACCTCGAATCTCCACTCCAAATGCCCGGCGGGACCAAACAAAAAAAACTAGTCCTTTGCACGCGCCGCGGCGCCCGACTCGGCGGAGGTCTCCCCTTCGTCCCCCCTCGAGGTCGAGGCCGAGGAAGACAACTCCAAGACCGTCCAGATGGCCCAGGGCTTCTGGGGCACCACCAGCGGGCGCAACAGCGGCGGTATCAAAGCCAGCCCGTCCTCTTCGTCCTCCTCCGCCTCGGCCTCGGCCAAGGGCTCGTCGTTCTCCAACAGCGGCGGGCGCAAGGGCAAGGCCGGAAACGCGGGCCGCAAGCTGCAGGCCGCGCTTGGGATGTACCCGAGCCTCAACGCGCAGAAGGCCGCCAAGGCCGGCCACGGTGCGGGGCTCGCCGCCCCGGTCGCGGCCTCTGGCTTCGCGGCCCCCCGCGATGCCGCTTCCATCGCCGCCGCCGCGCCGGCGCCCGCGGCCGCCGCGGCCGCCGCCCCCGCCAAGGCCAAGGCCACGGGCCGCAAGCTCAGCGGCGGGTTCGTCTACGGCGCGTACGCGAGGTCCTCCCCCTCCTACTCGACCGGGAGCGCGAAAGCCGCCTCCACTGGCGCCAGCGCCAACGCCAACCGCAAGGCCAAGGCCGGAGGAAACGCGGGGAGGAGGCTCGAGGCCGCCCTCGGAATGTACCCCACCCTGCAGAACCAGAAGGCCTCCATCGCGGCCAAGAGCGCCGCCTCGGCCGGAGGGGCTCCCGTCGCCGTCTCGGGCTTCGCGGCGCCCAGGAACGTCGCTGCCCCGGCCCCGGCGCCTGCCAAGCACTGAGGAAGTGACAGAGAAAGGGGAGAGGGGGAGAGAAGGAGAGGGATAGGGAGCGAAAAAGAGGGAGCAGCACGCGAGAGGAACGAGAGAGAAGAGAGGTTGAAGCCAAAAAACTTCCCCCTCTCTTCCTCTCCCTTGCCTCTCTTGTTCGCAAACAACTTTCCGATACGTTGACCTTTTTTCGAAGAAAATAAGAGCACTGCAGCACTGCAAACCGCGACAACACTTGAAACTGGAATGAAAAAACTGTCATGAAACACACGGGTGAAAGAAATCCCGGAAAAGAAGAAAGCAGAGGTCGAGAGGTTGCCTCGCCGCCCCTCGTTTTTTTTTTTTGCTGCTCATCTTGAGTCACTTTTTCTCTGTCTCTTTTTTGGTCTCTTTCTCTCCTCTTCGACACCAAAACCCTCGTTTCTCTCCCCATTCGGCCCTTTTTTGTCTCCAAAAACCGAGGTGAGAAAGCGGCTGGCGTCTCCTCTGCCCCTTCTCGGAGAAGAAGCGGCGAACGCGCAGGGGAAACACACAGAGAGAGAAGAGGAAGAGAGAGAGGACGTTTTGTTGCCGTCGCTGACACCCACCTGACAACGAAACTCATCGAACCTCTTCTCCTCTCTCTCTCTCTCTCTCTCTCTCTCTCCCCGCTCTCCCTTCCCGCGGCCCGGCCCCGCCCCCCCGAAAAAGAACAGTGAAAAAAACAGCGATGTCTGACGAGGAAGAGGAGTACGACGACGAGTATGACGACGAGTACGAGGAGTCCGAGTTCGAAGAGTTCGACGATGAGAACGAGATCACCTACCGCTCCAAGTGGATGTGCGAAGGGTGCAGGTCCATCGACGCCATGATCCGCACGTACGAGAGAGAGATCAAGTACCTGAGGCGCCTGAAGGAGGAAGGGTGGGTCCTCGACGGCGGCATGGGTACGTGTGAGAGTCGGCGGAGAGAGAAAGAGAGACGAGGGAGGGAGACGAGGTCGAAAGGGTTCGTCTTTCGCTTCTCCGCTCTCAGAGCCCTCTTTTCTATTAAAAAAAAAAGGGGGGGGGACGACGACGGTCGCTTGATCAATCTCAAGGCGAAGGAGAAGGAGAGGGCAAGGAAGCAGGAGAAGAAGAAGGCAAGGATGAAGGAGAGGCGGAAGCGGGAGCGAGAGGAGGAGAAGGAGAAGGAGAGGCGGAAGCGGGAGCGAGAGGAGGAGAAGGAGAGGTGGAAGCGGGAGCGAGAGGAGGAGAAGGAGAAGAAGAGGCGGAAGCGGGAGCGAGAGGAGGAGAAGGAGAGGCGGAAGCGGGAGCGAGAGGAGGAGAAGAAGGGGGCGAAGAAGAAGAAGAAAGTGGTGGTAGGGCCCGCCGCCCCGACGGGCTTCATCTTTGGTAAGCCCGCCGCAACGGGCTTCGCCTTTCGAAAGTAGACTTTTCGAAAGTAGAGGGGAGGGACGCCGGGTTTTTTTTGGAGCGCAAAGATAAAGATAAAACAACAACAACTGCGTTCTCTCCTCGGCCTGCTGTCGCCTTTTTTTGAGCGCGCGCGGAGGGGATGATTCGAAAAGGCGAGAGAGATGAAGGGCTGAGGTGAGGAGGGAGGTGATCAAAAGACGAGCGAGCGAGCGGTTTGTTTTTCTCTTGTTTTCTCCGACTTTGTAGTCACCTTTCCGCCCCCGATCCCATGTTCTCGTCAATCTCGATCTCGTTGTTTTTCTTCGTGTGCTTTTGGAGAAAAAAAAGCAAGAGCAAGAGGGAGGTCGAGGTCGAGAAGTCGAAGCCCAACATTTTTCACAGAAGGCTCTGCAGTCCTTGCTCTCCCTCTCTTCTGTCTCGCATCTCTCCTTCCTTCTCTCTCTCTCCTTCCCCCTCTGTTGGATCTCGTTCTCTCCCCTTGCGTCGTAGATCTCGACGCCCTTTCTTCTCAATCGCTGGCCCCGAAACGAAGGAAAAGCAGCGTCGCAGGTCACAGCGTCGCCGTAAGACTCAAAAAACATCGAGAGCTTGAAATCATCTGTTCAATGTCGTCTTCGTCGTCGGCCAATGCTGCCGCCTCCTTCGCCGCCGGCGCTGCCCTCGGCACCGCCGCGGGCTACGGCTTGGCCCTCTGGCTGCTCCCCTATGGCGGGGTCAGCGGCGCGCTGGCCGAGCTCACAGACAAGGAGAGGCTCGCCGACGCGTTTGTTGCTTTCAAGGAAAAAATCGCGAAACTGACGTCGCCGGCGTCTTCTTCGGCGGCGGCGAGAGAGGGAGAGGAGGCGGCCGATAAGAGGGACCCCTCCTCGACAAGAGCGCCCGATCCCAAGGCGCACCCGCTCAGCGATCCCAAGATGGTCCTGGTCGTCAGGCGGGACCTGGACATGGGGAAGGGGAAGGTTGGGGCGCAGTGCGGCCACGCGGTGAGAGAGCTTTTTTGAATTTTTTTTCCTTTTTCGGGTTTTTTTCCTGACGAGGTCGAGAAAAGAGAAAGAAAAAGAACTCACGCTCGTTCCCTCGCTCTCTCTCCCCCTCCCTCTCTCAAAAACAATAACAACACCATAGGCCGTCGGCCTCTACAAGAGGCTCCGCAAGGCCCGCGACGACCGCCTCCGCGCCTGGGAGCGCGCCGGCGCCACCAAGGTCTGCCTGCGCGTCGACGACGAGCTTGCGCTGCTCGCCGTCGCCGAGGGCGCGCGCAGGCTGGGGCTGCCCTCGCACGTCGTCGCCGACGCGGGGAGGACGCAGGTGGCGGCGGGGTCGAGGACGGTGCTCGCGGTGCTGGGGGCCGGGAGCGAGGTGGACAAGCTGACGGGGAGGCTGAAGCTGCTGTGAAGGGAGAGAGAGCAGAAGCCCCCACTCTTTTTTCTTTTTTTGCTCCTCGGCATCGTTTCCTCTGGGGGCTTTCGTGTCGTCTCCCTTCTTTTCCGTTTCGTTTCCCTCTCGTTTTTTTTTTCTGGTTTCAAAAGGGGGGAGGTCCCTGTGCCCCCACGGGGCGCTATGCTGATACAAATCGCCATCTAGTGCAAAAGAAAAGAATCGTAGATCAAAATCAAAACAAAACGAGAAAAAGGAACAAGGAAAGAACGTTTTTTTTTGTTTTCAAGTTTTTGTCAAGTTTTCAGGTTTCTGCTCTCTGTCTCTCTCCCCTTCTCGCTCTCCCCAGCAGCTCTCTAACTCTTCCCGCCTCCTCCCCACCCTCCCTTCCCCAGCTTGGCTAGCACGTAACTCGCCTGTTTTTCGTGATTGAAAAGAATCGAGAGATAAGGAAAAGGAAAGAGGAGTGAGCCTTTTTGTTTCGCTCTTCTCGTCTCCTCTTCTCGCTCAAAATAAAAAAGTCAAAGAACAGGAGGGGAAAAAAGGATCCGACTCACCGCCCCGGCGGGCCCGGCGCTGATGATCCCGACGAGAGCAGCCCGCGCCGAAGAGGAACGCACGGTCGAGGCCAGGGCCGCGCGGACGGAGGAGGCGATGAGCGAAGGAGGCGGAGGAGGAGAGGAGGAGGGGGGAACGGGGCCCGAGGGGCTTCCTCCCCCCGCGGCCCCGACCCTCCTCCGCACGCGCTCCGGGAGCAGCGCCACGAGCTCGCGCCTGCTCCCCCACCTCGGGTCCTGCGCCCACGAGTTGCCGCCGCAGAGCGGGACCAGCCCGGCAGCGGAAGCGACGGCGGAGGCGGCGGCGGAGGAGGAGGAGCAGGAGGAGGGAGAGGGAGAGGGAGAGGGAGAAGGAGAGGAAGCGCAGGGAGCAAGGGGCAGGTGCCGCGAGTAGAGCCGGTCGAGCCTCGCCCTCCCCGTCCCGCGGACGATCCTCTCGACCTTGCGGGGGTCCTCCGCGGCGGCGGCCACGCGCACGTCCCCCGAGTAGGACAGGGAGACGAGGGTGGAGAGCAGGCGGGCGTGCGAGAAGGTGGCGGGCAGCAGCAGCAACGCCGCGGCGAGCGCGGCGGCGGCGTTGCGCTCGAGGGCCGCCTCCAGCCTCGACGCGAAGTCGGCGCCGCCGCTCCCCGTCGCCGCGTCCGCGTCCGCCGCCGGCAGGGGCAGCCGCAGCGTCGGCTTCTGGAGTCTTCCTGCGAGGTAGAGCTCGCCCCAGGCCTCGAGGTCGGCGAGGAGGGCCCTCTCCGAAAAGACGCCGTACTTGAGCGTCGTCGGCGACGACGGCGACGACGCCCCCGCCTCCTCTCCCTCGCTCCCTTCGCCGCCGACGCCCCCGCCTCCGCCGACCCTCACGCCGCTGTTGAACCAGACCCCCGGACCCACGTTATCCGCGAGCCACGAGATCCCAGCGGGTCCCGCGCCCGCGAGGCCGCACCTGGCGAGCGACGAGTAGTGGCCCGGGTTGCGGCGGAGGTTGGCGGCGTGCCAGCGCTCGGGGTCCGCGACGGCGAGCAGGAGGTCGACGGACGGGCGGAGGGGAGGGCCCGGCTTCGGCGGCGGCGGGCCCGCCACCGGGCTCCCCTGGCTGAAGACGCCCGAGCCGTAGGCCCAGGCCGCGGAGGCCGGCGGGAGGAGGGGCAGGAGGGCCGCGGAGAGCGCCGAGGCCGCGGCGGCGTCGTCGCCCGGGGACGAGGTCGAGGCGAGCGGCAGGAGGTGGCGAAGACCGATGGCGTCGGTTCCTTTTCGTCCCCTTCTTTCTCGCTCTCCCCTGTCGTCCCCGCCGATGGAGTCGGAGCTGCTGCTCTCGTCCGAGGGCGTCCCTCCCGACGAAGCGGGGGCCATTCGGAAGCGGCGGGACGACGCGCCGGAACGAGGCTTGAAACCAGATCGACTCTTTTTGTTTTTTGTTTTTTCTCCTTCTGAACCGGCCCCCTCCACTCTTTGCTTTTTCTCGTTCTTCCATCGGAGGAAAACTCGAAGAAGGAAAAAACCGACGTTCTTCTTTGCGTTCTCTCCTTCTTCTCCCCCTTCTCCCTCGCTCTCAACACACGCGAGAGAGGGCGTTAGAATCATTCAGACGCCCGAGAAGCAGCCCAGGCCCCAAGGGAAAGAAGCAGCGCCGCCGCTCTCTCCGGGGCTCCCCTTTTTTCTCTCGGTCGTCGCCAGCGCCGCTTCGTCGCTCACCGGAGGAAGGATGGCCACTGCCATGGACCTGGGGGGCGCCGAGGCGCCCGCCGCTACCGGTGCTGGCGTCTCCGGGGACGACAGCCTGTACCCCATCGCGATTCTCATGTCAGTTAGAAACGAGGCGCGCGAGTAAAGAGGCGCGCTTTCAGTTGAGACGACGACGACGACGCTGGAATCGATGCTCACCCTCTTCCAAAAATCCTTCAAAAAACATACAGTGACGAGCTCAAGAACGAGGACGTCGCCCTGCGCCTCAACTCCGTGCGCAGACTGTCGACGATTGCGCTGGCCCTGGGCGAGGAGCGGACCCGGTCCGAACTGATCCCGTTCCTCACGGACGCGCAGGTAAGTTTTTTTCTCCGTTTTTGGTTGGTTTTTTTCTTGAAAAAAAAAGAACTCGATCGCTCTTCTTCCTCTCCCGACCTCGAAAAAAACCTCGACCTCGACCTCGACCTCTTCTTCTTTCTCCTCCAAAACCTCACCAAAACAAAAACAGGACGACGAGGATGAGGTCCTCCTCGCCATGGCCGAGGAGCTCGCCCGCTTCGTGCCCCTCGTCGGCGGGCCCCGGCATGCCGCGTCGCTCCTCCCTCCGCTCGAGGCCCTCGCGGCGGTGGAGGAGACAGTCGTCCGCGATGCCGCCGTCGCGGCGATCAAGGCCGTTGCCGCCGATGCCGCGCCTGACTCGCCCGACGCCGACTCCCAATCGCAGCTGCTCTCGCCGCTCCTGCGCCGCCTCGCGGGAGGCGACTGGTTCACGGCCAGGGTCTCTGCCGCGGCGCTGCTTCCCACGGCCTACGCCCGCGCGCCCCTCGCGGAGAAGCCGAGCCTGCGCAGGCTGTTTGCCGCGCTGGCGGCCGACGACACGCCGATGGTCAGGCGCGCCGCCGCCGCCGCGCTGCCGGCCTTCGCCGCGGAGTGCGGGCCGGACGCCGCGAGGGCCGACGTGCTGCCGTGCTTCCACGAGCTCACGAAGGACGACCAGGACTCGGTGAGGCTGCTGGCCGTGGGGTGCTGCGGCCCCCTGGCGAGGCTGCTCGGCGGCGGCGGGGGGGGCGCCCCCGCTCCTTCGGGTGCCCCAGCGCAGGCGACGGACGCCGCGGCCGCGCCTTCGACTTCCTCCTCCTCCGACATCCTCCCTGTCGTCCTCAAGTTCGCCGCCGACGCCTCCTGGCGGGTCCGCTACAACGTCGCGCAGCAGATCCCGGAGATGGCGAACGCGCTGCCCAAGGAACGAGCGGGAGCAGGGGAGAAGGGCGCGGGGGAGGGGGGCAGTCGCAGAGAGCAGCTGCTCCAGGCTTATTTGGGGTTGCTCAGGGACCCCGAGGCCGAGGTCAGGGTCGCGGCCGCCGCGCGCGTCGCCGACGTGTGCGGCGCGCTCTCCGAATCCCCTCCCGCGCCGTCTCCCTCTGCCGCTGACGCCTCTGCGCCTCCCTCGAGCAGCAGCGGCGGTGGCGGCAGCAGCGCCGTTTCCGCGCTGCTGCTCCCCTGCGTGGCCGAGCTCGCCGCCGACGCGAGCCAGCACGTCCGCGGTGCCCTGGCCTCCGTCGTCACCGAGCTCGCGCCGCGCCTCGGGCGGGAGGCCACGATCGAGGCCCTGCTCCCGGTGCTGCTGCGCCTGCTGGGCGACGAGGCGCCCGAGGTACGCCTAGCGGTCATCTCGCGGCTCGACGCCGTGACGGCCGTCGTCGGCATCGACCTGCTCGCCGCGAGCCTGCTCCCGGCCGTCGAGGAGCTCGCCGACGACAGACACTGGCGCGTCAGGCTGGCCGTCATCGAGTCGACGCCCTCGCTCGCGGCGTCGCTGGGCGCCGCGGCGTTCGCGGAGCGGCTCGCGCCGAGGTGCCTCGGCTGGCTGTCTGACCCCGTCGCGGCGGTCAGGGACGCCGCCGGCGGCTGCCTCGCGAGGCTCGCGGCCGAGTTCGGCGGGGAGTGGGCCGCCGCGGCGCTGCTCCCCCCCGTGCTCGAGGCCGCGAGCGGCGACGCGCACTACCTGCGCCGGGGGGCCGCCCTGGCCGCCGCGGCGGCGCTGGCCCCCTCGCTGAGCCACGAGGCGCTGGCATCGACGCTGCTGCCCGCGGTCGCGGCCGCGGCCTCGGACGCCGTGCCCAACGTGCGCTTCTGCGCCGCCAAGCAGCTGGGCAGGCTCGCTCCGCTCCTCGACGCCGCGGAGAGGGAGAGGAGCGTCAGGCCGGCGCTGGCGGCGCTGGCCGCGGACGGGGACGCGGACGTGAGGTTCTTTGCCAACAGGGCGCTGGCGAGCTGCGACGGGGTGGCCGCAGCGTGACTTTTTTTCCCCCGGGGGGGGGGGGGGGTCTTTTTTTTTTCTAGGTGCGTTTTTCTACGTTTTTCGTTTTGTTCTCTCCGTTCAAAAGAGAGGAAGAAGATTCTTTTCTTCTCTTCTGCTCCCTTTTCTTCGTGTGCAAGCAAGGTGTCTGGGTTTGCTGGTTTACAAGTACAGGCCAGGCGGCAGAGATGGACTCGGAAAAGATAACGACCAAGGGGGAGACAGCAAAAGAGTGAAAACGGTTTGAAAGGAAAAAGCGTGCGGGCAAAACCAAGGGAAGAAGGAAACCCTCACTGCTTCTTCCTCTTGTCGGCCCCCGGAGGTGCCCTGGGCCCGTTGACGGCCAGCTCCGCCGCGCCCCTCTCCACGTCGCCCGCGAACCCCTTGGCGCCGTGCGCGGCCCCGGCGGCCATCGTGAGCACGCCCCGGGCCGCGGCGTCGGCAGGGTGCGTCTCCGGCAGCAGAGGGAAGGGGCCGAGGGCGTCCTGGGAAGAGGCGGCGGCGAAGCCTCCCTCGCTGCTTTCGTCGACATCGCTCTTGGACGCCGCGAGAGAGGAGTTTTCTGCCGCCGTGGTGGCGGCGTCGGCGGCGGCGTCGATGATGACGCCGCGGCGTAGGCCCCCGAGCCTCAGAGAAGAAGGAGAAGAAGAGAGGCCACTTTTCGTCTTTCCGTTTCCTCCGACGCCGGCTGCCGCCGCGGCCGCCGCGGCGTTGGTCTTCTCGTCGTTGACCCCTATCGCGACGGCGACGCGGGCCAGGGCGCCGTCGGGGCCCCCCGCGTCGAAGTAGACCTGCTGCTGCCGGGCTGCCTCGGCGGCGGCAGCTGCGGCGGCAGACGCGGCCGAGGGGGAGGCTTGGCGGGCGCTGTTATGATCGCCCGGGACGCTCCCGCTGCTGCTGCTGCTGCTGCTGCTGCTGCCCAAGGGCCGCTTGGCGAGGTCGGCGAGCGAGGCCGATGCAGCCACCTTGGCCGTGGGGGGCGTCCCCGGTGTCGTCGTGGAAGCGAGCACAGTCATCGTCGTTCCTTTTGCTGCTGCCGCCGAGGTCGTGTCTGAGGTCGAGGAAGAGGAAGGCGAAGGAGCTGCCGCTGCTGCTGCTGCTAGTGTCTCCCCCTCTGCGAAAAACATCTGCGGCCTCTGCGAAGGCAGCAGCCTTGCCCCGGCGAGGCAGAAAAGCAGCAGCATCGGCAGGGCGAGGGCGAGGGCGAGGAAGGCGTTTGGTCGTCGGCAGTGCCGTCGGCGTCGAAGAGCGTTCTTCGCCATGGTTGGTTTTCGCCGACACCCCAATGACCCGAGCTGTCTTTCTTTCGGAAAGGCCCCTCCCTGTTTTTTTCGTCATTTTTTTATAAGCTTCTGCCTGTGAGCTAGTGGAAGCTGCCTGTTTCTTTCTGCTCAAGGCAAAGGCAGAGTGCGTGACTGCGGAAAGAAGGCAACAGGGAGGCACAGGAGCCAATTTGCTGCTCCAATGTTTTTTTTCGTTTGCCGCCGCGTTCGCATTTGCAGTGCATATGCGTTTCGCGCCGGCGCCTGCCCCCTCTTCTGTCTCTCCCTCCTTTGCTCGCCGATCCGCTAGTGAGCAGGAAGACACTGCGAAGACTCGGGCCCGCGGAAAGAATAGACGCACCCGTCAGCGCGGCTGCGAGAAAGTGGGAGGAAAGGAAAGAGGCTTCTCCGAAAACGGCAAACTTTGTGTCTGCTCTCTTCTCTCTCTCCTTCTCTCTTCAGTTCTTTATAATTTGAGTTTCACACTTCCTTTTTCACCTGCCCCCGAACCCGCCCTTGCTCTTCTTCTTCCCACCACCCCCGCCACTGCTCGCCCCAACGCCGGCGAGCTCCGAAAGAGCGCCCCTCCCTTCCCTGGGCCTCCTCCTCCGCGCCTTCCCCGGCGATACCTGGGCGCTCGCCGACGCCACCGTCGCCTCGAGCAGCTCCTCGTCCGTCATCGACGGCATGCCCGCCGCCCCTCCCCCGCCCCCCGCCGCCAGCATCTTCGACAGCGACCGCATCCGCGACCTCATCGACGCGAACGTCGCGACAAGGCCCGCGACGTCCGCGTCCGTCCTCCCGGAGCCCCTCGCGACGCGCCTGCGCCGCGAGGGCGTCTTCGCCAGCAGGTCGGGGTTGGTCCTCTCCTCCCTGGTCATCGACTGGATCATCGACTCGTAGACCTTGAACTGCTTCTCGGCCGCCTTGGCCTGCTTGTCTGTTTTTTTTTGTTCGTTTGTTTTCGAGTTTGTGGTGGAGTGGAGTGGAGAGAATGGAGTTGGAGTTGAGAGAGGGAGAGGGAGGGAGAGAGAGAAAAAGGTGGGGGTGGGGGGGGGAAGTGAGTTTTTTTTTTAACTTCTCTCTCTCTCTCTTCTCTTCTCTCTTCTCTCTTCTCTCCTCTCTTCTATCTTCTCTCCCCTTCTCTTCTCTCTTCTCTTTTCTTCTCTCTCTCTCTTTCCAACCGCCCCCCCTCCCCCACCCCCCCGCCCTTCCTCTCTTACCGGTTATCGACCCCATCCCAGGGAGCATCTTCATCATGCTCCCTATCCCGCCCATCCCCGTCACCATCCTATACTGCTGCAAGAAATCGTCAAAGTCGAACTTGGCGCTCATCATCTTCCTGGCCATCACCTCGGCGTCCTGCTCCGAAACGGCCCTCTCGGCCCTCTCGACCAGGCTCAGAACGTCCCCCATGCCCAGGATGCGCCCGGCCAGCCGGTCCGGGTAGAAGGGCTCCAGGGCCTCGAGCCCCTCGCCCGTCCCCACGAACTTGACGGGGGCGCCGGAGACGGCACGGACCGAGAGCGCCGCGCCGCCGCGCGCGTCGCCGTCGAGCTTCGTGAGGACGACGCCCGTCAGCGGGGCGGCCGCGGCGAACGCCGCGGCCAGGGCGGCGGCCTCCTGCCCCGTCATCGCGTCGACGACGAGGAGCGTGTCCGTCGGCTTCGTCTCCTTTGCGCACGCGGTCAGCTCCTCCATCATGCTCGCGTCGATCTGCAGTCGCCCGGCGGTGTCCACGATGACGGCGTCGTACTTCTCCGCCAGGGCGCGCTCGAGCCCCCGCCTGGCGATGGCGGGGGGCCGCTCGCTGTACTTGGAGCGCAGGGGCAGGGACGCGTCGTCCTCGTCGTCGTCGCCGGAGATCGAAGAAGAGCCCGAGTCCTCGGCGACGATCCTCTTCTCCGGAGCGAGGACGTCGACGTTGATCCTCTTCCCCAGCATGCACAGCTGGTCGACCGCGGCGGGCCTGTAGACGTCGGCGGCGACCAAAAGGACCTTCTTGCCCTGCTCCCTCAACAACAGGGCCAGCTTGCCCGCGGCCGTCGTCTTGCCGACGCCCTGCAGCCCGGCCAGCAGGATGACCTGCGGCCCCGCCTCGGGCACCGCGAGGTCCGACCGCTCGCCCCCCATCAGCTCCTTGAGCTGGTCGTAGACGACTTTCACGAGCTGCTGGTCCGGGGTGACCCCGCGGGTGACCCCGACGCCCAGGGCGGCGGCCTCGACGCGGGAGACGAACTGGCGCACGACGGGGAGGGAGACCTGAGAAGAGGGAGAGAGAGAGAGAGAGAGAGAGAGAGAGAGAGAGAGAGAGAGAGAGAGAGAGAGAGAGAGGAACGTTTATGATGAGGACGAAGATGAACAAGGGTTGAGGTTTGAAAAGAAAAAACAAAAAGCTTGTCGCCGCTCGATCAGTCTGCCAATCGAAACCACCTTCCGCGTTCCTTTCCCTGCTCTCGCCTTTTCTTTCTGTCTGCGTGGATCTCGTCTTAGAGTCGTCGCAATACGTTCTACGATCTCAAAGAATAAAAAAGGCGCAATTTGACAGCGCTACTGAGGCCGACGGAATCCAAAAAAAGAAAGGAAGGGAAAAAACTTCGAAAACTCACGTCGGCTTCGAGCAACGCTCGCCGGATCTCGCGCATGGGCCCCTTGATGTTTTCTGCCGTCAGCTTGCCATCGATGCGGATTGAGTCCCATGCCTTGGAAAGGGAATTAGACAACGAGTCGAAGGAGGCCGAGGCGCGGACGACGAGGAGATTGGTCGACGAGCGCCGTCGGCGGCGAGCGGAAGAAGAGGCGACGACGACGGCTGATGAAGATAGAGGCGTCGCCGTCGGCCTTCGGAGGAGGAGCTGCTGCTGCAATGAGGCCTGAGCTAGCCTCTGAGAGAGCGGTCTCGTCGACGCGGAGGCCGTGGCGCTGGCTCGCGAGACGGTCACGCCGACACGCATTGCGAAGAGGACGAAGAGGAAGACGGGCGAGTGAAGCAAGAATTGGCTTCGGGAAAGAGTGAGAAGAACCAGGTTTTTTTCATTTTTCGCTCTCGCGAAAGCAAGAGAGAGAAAAAGCGAAAGACGGAGGGAGAAAGCGTCCACTTCGACTTCTTCTTCCTCCTTTTTCCACGACACGCGGGCTCGGAGTTTTTCTCGTGGCTCCCGCAAAGAGACAGAGAAAAAAGAAAAGGCGTGTGGAAGCGAGCAAAGAGAGGAGAAGAAGCACGACGTCGCCGCTCTCGACCATCGATCGGAAAAAAGGCATTCAAAAAACCATGATCTCCTTCCCGGCCTACGTCGCGCTCTCGGCGCTCTCGGCAGCCGCCGTTGTCTCCTACGCATTCGCCACGAGGGAACAGTGCGTTTTTTCGAAGTCGGAAAAAGAAAGCGATCAGAGGAGTAGAAAAAAGGAGAGAGAGAGCGAGAGAGAGAGAGAGAGAGAAAGCGAGCGACCGATTGACGCTCACTCGAAAAAAACCGCGGCCTCGACACCTGACATCTCATTCCAGGTTCTTCCCTGCCGTGGCCTACCTCTCGACGGCCCGCGTCCCCATCGCGGCCCTCGCCAACGCGGGACTCGTACTCGTGCTCCTGCTATACAGGGCGGCCACGCGCCTCTTCCTGGCGGGCGGGCTGCGAGAGGCAGAGGCCGAGCGCGTGTCGGACCGGCTCGTCGCGGCGGCGATGGAGACGGCACTGGCGATGGCCGTCTTCCGCGCCGACGCGAGCCCCGTGGCCGCCGCCGGCTTTGTCCTTCTGGCCGCGGCCAAGGTGCTGCACTGGCTGGCCGCCGACAGGGTGGCGCACCTGGAGTCGAATTCGAGCTCCGCTTCCGGGCTCGAAGAAGAGGGAGGAGGAGGAGGAGGAGGAGACGGAGGAGGCCAAGGTCGAGCGCGACGACAGCGACGCCTCCTCTCCCGCCTCGTCTCCCTGGGCCCCGCGCTCCGCCTCGCCACCCTGCTGCTCCTCCTCCTGCTGCTCGACGCGCTCGCCTTCCGCCTCGCGATGGACGCGGCCCTGCTCAGGCCGGACGGCGTCGCAGTGCTGTTCGCGTTCGAGTGCGTGATCCTGGCCTCGGCCGCTGCGGGGGCGAGTGCCCGCGCCGCGCTCGCGCTCGCAGACCGCCTCCTGTTCGCGGGGGGCTGGGAGGGCCGCGGCGCCGCGACCTTCTACCTCGAGCTCGCGACCGATCTCACGCACCTCCTGGTGTACTCGGCCTTCTTTGCCGCCGTGTCGGCGGCGCACGGCCTGCCGCTGCACCTGGTGCGAGACCTCTGGTGGACCGCCAGCTCGTTCCGGTCGCGGGTCGGGGCCTTTCTGCAGTTCAGGAGGGCGGCGGCGGCGCTGGACGCGGGGCTCGAGGACGCGGCGGCGGAGGACCTGGCGAGGTGCGGCGGGGTGTGCATCATCTGCAGGGAGGACATGAGCGCCGCCCCTGCTGCCCCTGCTGCTGCTTCTGCGGTCGGCGCGGAAGGGACGACAGCGGCAGCTCCCTCTGCGGCTGCAGCAGCTCCCGCTGCTGCCGCCGGTGGCGGCGAAAGCGACGCTTCGGCAGCAGCCCCTCCTCCTCCTCCTCCTCCCTCTCCTCCTCCCCCTCCTCCCGCCGCCCCCTCCTCGCGCTCCAAGGCCCTCCCCTGCGGCCACGCCTTCCACCTCCGCTGCCTGCGTTCCTGGCTCGAGAGGCAGCAGGCGTGTCCCATCTGCAGGGCGCCGGTCCTGCCCGGGGAGAGGGCGAGGGCCGCCGAGGCCGCTGCTGCCGCCGCCGCTGCTGCTGCGGCGGCGGCGGCGGGGGCTGCTGCAAACGCGAACATCGACGGCGACGCTGCTGCTGTTCCCGGTGCCGCTGCTGCTCATGCGCCCGGGGGCATCCTGAGGCACCGGCGACACGGAAACGCCGCCGCCGCAGCCGGTGCTGCCAACGCGGCTGCTGCTGCTGCTGCTGCCCCTCACCCGCAGGGCTTTGCCGCCGGGCCGCAGCTCCCCTTCGGCCCCTCGGGCGGAACGGCGGCGGGTGCGGCAGCAGACGCTTTCGCGCAACGACCGCCAGCGATGGCGATCTTCCTGCCCGCGGGGGCCACGGCCGGGTCCCTGGGGGGGATCCCCGTCCTCCCAGTGATGTTCCCCCCCCCTGCGGGGGGCGGAGGAGGCGGAGGCGCGGGCAACGGGGCTGCTGCTCCCCTCCCATTCTCGCCGCTCGGGGGCCTTGGCTCGTTCGTCGTCCCTCCTGGTCCGTCCTCCTCCTCCTCCCCTTCTCCGGAGCTTCAGGCAATCGCTCGGCAGCTCCAGGAGCTCCAGCAGGCTCTCGGGGGCGTGCTGGCTGCGGGGAACGGGCCGGCGAGCGAGCCCGCTTCCGGTGCGGCGGCCACTGCTGCCGCTCCGACGCCGACGGCGGCAGCGCCCGAAGCAGAAGCAGCAGAAACGACGCCGACAGCGGCAGCAGCAGCAGCAGAGGCTCCTGTCGCCACCGCTGCCGCTCCTCCTGCCCCTGTCGCCGAGGACGACGAAGACGAGGCCGCTGCAATCCGCCGGGCGAGGCTGCAGAGACTCGGAGGAGGCGCAGCGTAGAAAAGCAAAAAAAATGTAAAAAAGAAACACGAGGTTTTTCTCCCTCTCTCGAATCTCAACCTCCACCCGCGCCACGCCTCCCCTTCCTCTTCCTCCTTTCCTCAGATTTTTCACAAGTAACACAAAAAAACAAGGAAAAACGAAACCCAATGCTCTCTCTCTCCCCCCCACTTTCTCTCGCTCTACTCGTCGGGCTCCTCGTCTAGCGCCTCCTTCAGCGTCCTCAGCTTCCCCTCGAGCACGCCCAGCGCCTTCGACACCACCTCGCTCACGGGGAGCGCCCCGGTCCCCTCGACCCTGAACACGAACTCGTCGGCCCTGGCCGTCGCCGTCAGCAGCCCCGGGAACCCCAGCTCCGCGGCCTTGGCCAAGCACTCGCCGTCGAACCTGTACCGCTCGGCGGCGGCGACCTCGAGGCGCCCCGTCGCCCTGTCGTGCGAGAACACGCCGCCGGCGGTCGCGGCAGCCCACTCGTCGCGCTGGGCGTCGCTCATCGCCGCGGCGACGCGCTGGTCGATCTCGATCTCCGGCACCGGCGAGAACGCCGCGGTGGCCACCGGCTGCCACTTCGCGTGGTCCTTGCCAATCCCCTTGCGCGCGACGGCGCGCAGGCGCAGCTCCTGGCCCTGGCGGAGCTTGGCGAGCAGGATGCCGCGCCTGCTTCCTTCTCCCGCCGCCGCCCCGCTCCTGCCGAGGCCGCCCGCCGCCGCCGCCGCGACGGCGGAAGCCGGGGACGACGTCGAGGGGGCGAAGCCGACGGGTGCGACGCCCGGGTGCCGCGGGTCGAGGCGCAGGTCGTTGGTCGTCACGTCCATCGAGCCGCCCCCCGCCGAGCCCCCCTCTCCGCCCGTGCAGCGCACGTCGAGGCGGAGCTCGACGTCGAACCACTCGTCGCCGTCGTCGAGGGCCGTCACCGGCGCGGTCCCGCCGGCCGCGGCCGCGGCGGCCGCGGCGCCGGCGCCGGCGTTCCCGGCCGCGGCGGACTCGAAAGGGGAAACCATCTGATCCACGGCGACTGTCGAAACGAGAGGCACGAGCCCCAGCCTGTGCGCGATGAACTCGTCGTGGAGCACCGAGGTGTTGGCCTCGACCTCGACGAGGTCGATCGCGATCGTCGGGACCTTGAAAAGAAGAAGAAGAAGGAAAAGAGAGTTTTTTTTAAGGAATTGAAGAGGTTGAGTTTTTCTTCGTCGCCGGCGCCGACGTCGATCTCATCCCGCCCTTCTTTCACCTCTTTCACCACCAACTCCACTCTTACCTCGGCAATCATGATCCTCCGGAGCGCGTTCGCAAACGCCACATCCACGCCCGCCAGCACGAACTCACAGTAATCCTCGCTGAGGCTTCGGATCGTGACTTGAGGCAACGCCATGATTGAATTTTTTGACGAATCCGATTCCCTCCCCCCTGTTATCTTCCTCCTGTCGCTGCTCGAGCTCTGCGGCCTGTGTTCCGCTTCTCCACACAGAGAGAGAAGAGGGAAACAGATATCTGACGTGCACTATGTGTGAATAATGGGGAGAAAAAGAGAGAAAAAAGGAAACGAGCTTGTCGTTTTTTCCCTCTTTCTCTTGAAGCCGTCGACGGCGTCAAGATGAATTCTGCTCTCGTTTGTTCTTCCCCCACTCTCAAAAACACATTTGAAAGAGCGAGAGAAAGGGCGTCTCGCTTCTCTCTCTCTCTCTCCCTCTCTCGCCATGCCGACGCCAACCCGGCGACGGCGGCACCATGCCGCAGTCGTCGCTGTCGTCGCCACGACGCTGCTGCTCTCGCCGACGGCGCCTCGGCTCGCGAGCGCGCAGGCAGCCGGGGCATCAACGTCGACCGAGGCGTTGCCCGCGTCGTCGTCGCTCGCGGCTTCCGCGGTCGCCGCTGCGGCCACGGGCGTCCAGCTCGCCAAGCCAGACTACACGGTGTACAAGACACGGTGCGCTTGTTGTTACGGGCGTACAGATAGAGAAAGAAAGGACGCAGGAGAGGGCGGGAAGACACAAACGAGACGAGAAGGAGAGCAACGCCGCGATCGCTCTCTCTTCCGTTCGCTCGCTCCCAGGCAGTTTCTTCTCCTTTTCTCTTGCTTTTCTCAACCCTCCCTGACCTTTTCCTCCCCCTACCCCCCCCTCTTTTTTCATCGAAACCCAACACAGCGAGCGCGTCTTCGACGAGATCGAGCTCCTGGTCGCGGCCAACCCCAGGACCATGCGCCTCGACGTCATGGAGGCCCCCCCCTCCCCGGCGACGAAAAAGGGCGACGGCGGCGCCAGGAGAGCGGGCTACTCCCCGCCGCTCCGCGTCGTCACCGTCGAGCCGGGGGGGCTCAGCCCGGGCCCGCCCGGCTCCGCGGCCGAGCGCGAGTCCCACGCGAACAAGTACCGCCTCCTGCTGAACTACGGCGAGCACGGCCGCGAGCTCGTGACCGTGGAGTCGGCGCTGGTGCTCCTCCGGGACCTGGCCGACCCGGGCCTCGGGCGCGCCGCGGCGGCCGCCGACGCGGACCCGCTTCGGTCGTCGCTCGGGGGCTCCGCGAGGCTGAGGACCCTGCTGAGGGGCTCCGTGTTCAAGATCGTGCCGATGGAGAACGAGCGGGGGAGGGAGCTGGTGGAGAGGGGCCAGCTGTGCGAGCGCAAAAACGGGCGAGGGGTAAGAACAAGGGGTTTTTTTCCTTCTTCGAGGTTCTTTCCGTGGTTTCTTTTCTCAAAGGGGAGAAAGAACGACGCTCACCTCCTCCTCCTCCGCCTCCTCCTCCCTCCCTCCCTCCGCATCGACAAAACAGGTCGATCCCAACCGCAACTGGGGGGTCGACTGGGGCAAGAAGGAGAGCGACTACGACCCCTCCGAGGAGTTCCCGGGGGACGGCCCCTTTTCGGAGCCCGAGGCCCGGAGCCTGGCCGCGCTCGCGGCGGCGTTCGCGCCGCACGCATGGATCAACGTGCACTCGGGGATGGAGGCCGTGTTCTCGCCCTACGACCACGTCGCGGCCACCCCGAGGGGCAGGGAGGCGGACGCTACCATGGAGCTGTTGGCCGCCGTCGACGCTGCCGCCTGCGGCGGCAGGTGCGCCAAGGGCTCGGGCGGCGCCGCGGTCGGCTACCTCGCACACGGGACGGCGACCGACTTCATGTACGACGTGCTGAGGGTTCCCGTCGCCTCCACGTGGGAGATCTACGGCGACGACGAGGCCGGCTTCGAGGACTGCTTCAGGATGTTCAACCCGACGGCCGCGACGGAGGCCGACGCGGCCGACAGCGAGAGGGCATCCGAGGTCTCCCCGAAGACGGCGGGAGCCCCGAAGAGGAGGAAAAAGAGGATGCCCGCGCTCGAGACCGTGGCCGCGGCGTGGGCCGACGGCGCGCTGGTGGTCCTGGAGAACCTCCCCTCGCACCCCGGGGTGAGGCTGGGCCCCGAGGCGCGGGACGCGCAGGCGAACGCGGGGAGGGCCGCCGCGGCGCAGTTCGATGGGAGAGCGGTGGCGGGAGGCGAGGAGGGGGGAGACGCGGGAGCGGAAGGAGGAGCGAAGTCGGCGGCGGCCGCGGCGACGACCAACGTCTCGAGATCGACCAAGGCCTCTTCCTCCTCCTCTTCTCGTCGCGCGCTCCCCCGGCCCATGGGGGGCCACGCGATCTCTTCGTCGGCCTCTTCAGGTTCGAATACGAACTCGATCCACTGGCTGAGCGCCGGGATCGTCGCCGTCGCGGCGGGGGCCTTTGTTGTCAGACGGCGGAGGCAGCAGCAGCAGCACACCACCCAGCGGCGGAGAGAGGGGGCTGCAGCGGCGGCAGCCGCTGCCGCTTCTTCGGGTGTCGGCGTGTCGAGCGTGGGCGGGGTCATCAGCGTCGGGGGCGAGAGGGGCGCGCTCGGGTTGAGCAAGCCGCAGAGGCAGGAGTAGAAGAGAGAGAGAGAGAAGTTGAGGGAGTTTTTTTTTTGTTCTTGGAAGTTGCCCCCCCGTGTGAAATAGGAAAAGAAAAAAAATCAAAAAGGAAACGAAAACGAAACGAAAAAGATCTTTCTCTCGCGCGCGCGTTCCTCAAGGTTCGGGGTCATTCTTTTTTCAAAGCAGGGGGGGAATTACAGGTTCAGTTTGCAGCAGCGACGGCAGCAGTCTCTCCCCCTTCCCTCTTCCGCCGGCGCGGCCTCAACCGCACTTTTCCGTCTTCCGTCTTTTCTTTCTTCGCCGCCGCACCTTCCACCGCCGCCGCCGCCCTCTCCCTCTCCTTCCCTCGCTCCGTTTTCCCCTCCTTCGCTTCCGGCCCCTTCTTGCTCTTCGTCTTCTTCCCCTCCTCCGGCTCCTTCTTCTTCTTCGCCGCCGGCGCTTCCTCCTTCTTCTTCTTCTTCCTCGCGGAGAGCGGGTTGGGCCCCTTGGCGCGGTTCCTCCGGAAGGCCACCGCCGTGTCCCTCGCCCAGGCCCTCCTCGCCGCCCTCGCGACCTCCTCCAGCGCCTCCCCCCCGCCGCCGAACTCGCCGCCGAGCGCGGCCGGGGCCCTCTCCCCGGGCAAAGCCCCGCGGTCCGCAGCGCCCACGGCGGCCGAGGCGCGCTTCTGCGCCTCGGTCGGCGGCTCGAACTGCGGCCCGCTCGCCGTCAGGAAGACCGCCGCGCCCGCCGGCGTCTCGCCCAGCGCGGCGCGCAGGGCCCTGTCCTGCGTGGCGACGATGAAGTGCTCGGCGTTGCCTGCGGGGCCGACGCACGACGCGAGGCACGCCGCGGCGGGCAGGCAGGGCTCGTCGTTCGCGCCGGCGGAGGAGCCTTCGGGCTCCCGCCTGCGGCGGTCGTTGACGTCGCCGGCGCTGCCGCCGTGGCCGCAGTAGTGCAGCGCGGCGCCCCTGCGGGCGTCGATCGCCGCGGCGCGGAACTCCGGGCCCATCATTTTCAGTTCGTTGAGCACGCAGCGGGTGGTGAGGACGCGGGCGCGGGCGCCGAGGAGCTTCGGGATGACGTCGGAGGCCTGGCCGAGACTGATGAAAGGTTTTTTTTGCGTGTGCGGCGTTGGAAAGAAAGAGGTGAGGCGGCGAAGAGCGCTGACGAGCAAAGCGAGCGGCGGCTTGATGGGATCGATTTGTCGATAGCACGCTCTCTCTTCCCTTCCCTTCTATCTCGAAAAACTCACTTGGTCTCGCGGAGAGCGTGCACGAAGTTGCCGTCGAGGAGGACCTGGGAACGTGAAGAGAGGGAGACAGAGAGAAGAGGCGATGTGAGAGAGAGAGAAAGAGGGGCGTTCTTCGACATTTCAATGGCCACAAAGAATGCAGAGCTCTTTTGCTCCAACGTTTCGTGCCACCACCTACTCACCTTGTAAGGCTCCCTGAACCCGTGGTTGATCCTGAAGAAGCGAAGGGCCCTGCGCGTGGCCTTGTGGCGCTTGCGGCGCATGGTGGGAGAGAGCTGCTGGAGAGAGAGGCAGAAGCGAACGGCGACGACGGCGGCGACGGCGACGGCGGCTTGGCTCTAGCAGATGCGAAAGGCTCGAGCTTTGCCCCTAGCTTTTGCGCAACGGAGGGGATCTCTCTCTTTCTCTTGTTGGATACGAGAGAGAGAGAGAGAGAGGTGCAGAGACCTGCTGCTGCTGAGAGGAGCGGCGCACAAAACTCCAGCGAGAGCGAGAGAAGAAGAAGAGGAAAGTGAGAAGAAAAAGAAGCAGACTAGATTTTCTTTCGACTTTTTTTTTTCGTTCCTTGCGTCCCTTGCTCTCCCCCCCCCCTTGCATTTTTTTCTTCTTTTCCCTCTCGCGCTCTCTCGCGCTCTCTCTTTCTCGCCATGCCCTCCGCAGCAGGCGTCGACGCCCCCTTTCTCCCGCGAGAGAGGAGGCCACAGACGGCCAACAGCAACATCTCGATGCAGGCCCTGACGCAGCAGCTCGAGGCGCTCGGCTATGGAAAATGGGCCGCGGTGGCCTTCGGCCCCGCTGCTTCTCGCGGTGCCTCCGCTGCTTCTTCTTCCTGCCTCTCCTCGGCCCCCCCTTCCCCTTCCGCCACCGCCGCTGCTGCTGCTGTCCCGCTCGTCGCGGCTCTGCTCTCGGACCTGGCTCGGGCAGCGCAGGCACTGTATGCTGCGAGAGGCGCGGTTGCTGCCATTGCTCGAGGTGGAGGAGGAGCAGGAGCAGGAGCAGGAGCAGGAGCAGGAGCAGGAGCAACAGCAGCAAGGAGACAAGCGGCGGCGGCCGCGGCACCGTCGGCGAAAGAAACGAAAACGACGACCGCCGTCGCCTCCTCTCCCTCTCCCTCTCCCTCCTCTCCCTTCGCTCCTTCCCGCTGCTCCCGCCTCGCCGCCGTCGCCCTCGACGCAGACTCCAACGCCGCCGCAGCCCTCCGCAGGCTCGACCTCCTCCTCGACGAGAGGGCCGGCGCCTTCCTGTCGCTGTCGCTGCGGTGCCGCGCTGAGAGGGAGGCGGCGAGGGCGGCGAGGGGGGCGGCGGCGGTCGCGGACGCCGCGGCCGCCGGCGCCGCCGCCCGCGCCGCCCTCCTGTCGAAGGAGAGGGACGAGGCGCGAGGGGAGGCCTCGCGGCTCGTCGCCGAGGTGGGCGGGCTCCGGCGCGCTGCCTCTGAGGCGGCGGCGGCGGCGGCCGGGGGCGCGCGCTCGCTCGAAGAGGCCTCGGAGCTCCTCAGGCGCTCCGAGGAGCGGGGGAGGAGGCTCGAGGCCGCTGTGATGCTCGCCGAGGAGCGCCTGGGCGCGCTGGAGGAGTCGCGCGAGGCCGCGAGGCGGCGGGCGCGGGCGGCCGAGGAGGGGGCGCGCAAGGTCGGCGAGGAGGCCGGGAGGGTCGCGAGCTCTGCGAGGGCCGCAGAGGCGGACGCCTCTCGCAGCGCCGCCGAGGCCGCGGCGTTGCGCTCGGAGAACGAGAGGCTGTTTGGCGTCGTCAGGGCTCTGGACTCGGAGATGCGAAGGAAGGACGGAGGGATGGGAGGAGGAAGAGAGGAGGGAGAGGAGGAGAGGTGGGGACAAGAGGCGGAAGGAGAAGAAGAACAGATGTGAAAAAGAAAGATTCACTCACTCTTTCTGCAGCTTCTGCTGCTTCTTCTTCCTCTCTTTCTTTCCTCCCCTTTCCCCTTATGCTTTCGACAAATACTGAGCAGAAGATTTTGTTACTTTGATCAAGATCAAAAGTAAAAAAAAAAAATGACCGACCGACTGACTACTAAACATTTCACCTGGTTTTTGGAAACGATCCAAGTTTCTTTCCTTAAACATTTCTTTTCCTTCTCTTTCCTCTCACTCTATCCTCCTGGGCGTTGCCAAAGGGGACGAAGCTGCGGAGATCTCGCCAACACAAGCTCTGGCGGCGATTTCCAGGGCAGCCTCCGCCTCCAACAGCTCCCTCCGCAGCTGCTGCTCGGCTTCCCGGTGCCGGGCAAGCGCCGCCGCGGCGCGGTCCCTCCCCCGCCTCGCGAGCTCGACTGCGGCGCTGGGGCGGGGAGGAGCAGGAGCTGAAGCTGAAGGAGGAGCTCTCGCAGCAGCAGCAGCAGCAGCAGCAAGAGCAGCAGCCGAAGGAGAAGAAGAAGAAGAAGGTGAAGGAGGGCGACTCGCTCGGGAGAGCGCCCGCCCCGCGGCCTCCGCCGCCCTCCTCGCCGCCTCCGCGTCCGCTTCCGCCGCCGCGAGGGCGGAGATCGCCGCCGCCACCTCCGCGGGCAGGGAGGCGAGGGCTGCCTCTGCTGCTGCTCGCAGCGCGGAGGCGGCCTCGAGGGCCGCCGCCGCTGCTGCTTCGGTCTCGGCTTCTTCGGTCTCGACGCCGCCGCCGCCCGACCGCGGAGAAAACCGCCGGTCCCTTTCGACCCCCGCGGCGGCCGTTAGCGCCCCGGCCCTGGCCTCGGCCCTCCTCGCGTCCCTGACGGCCTCGAGCGCCCTCTTCGCTCGCGGAGGGGAGCACGCACCGCGGTGCTCCGCGGCGGCGACGGCGGTGCGGAGGCATGCGAAGGCCTGCGCTCTTTGGGCCTCGGCGGCGGCGGCGGCCGCGGCGGCGGCTCTCGCCGTCGCCGTTGGCTCCTCGCGGCCGCGGCGCCCGATGACTTGTTCCCTCGCGCCTTGCCTTCCTCCGCCTCCTTCTTCGTCGCCATCGGATGACGCGAGGGAGAGGGCGCGGAGGCGCGAGAAGGACATTTTTTTCGTTTTTCGTTTTTTCTTCTTTTCTTTTTTAAATGAAAAGGTTTATTTCCATTTCTTTGTTTTTTCTTTCCTTCTTCAAGCAAAAACCAAACTTTACATGTTATCGGCGGAGTTTCTCTTCTCCCTCCCTCGTTTTTTTCCTCCATCTTCTGCTTTATCTTTCCGTTTCGAGCTTCTCCGACCCGGCGCATCGAGCTTGAGATTGCGGCTGCGCCGGGAGAGAGGGGGGGGGGCGGCCACAATGGAAGAGCGAGGAAGGAACGAGGTCGAGGTCGAACAATCGAAAAGCAAAGAGCAGATCGAACCCACTTCCAAAATATCTCCCTCTCTCCTCTCACCTCCTTGATCCCCGCGAGCGCGCTTCGTGGCCGCCCCCGTGCTCTCCGCGAATCGGATCCGAAGAAAGAAAGAAAAAAAGAAGAAGAAAAAGAAAAAAAAATAGTGCGACCTGCGAGTTTCGATCTCGCTACCTTCCGATATCTCTTTTTTTATTTTGGGTTCTCTCGGTGTACTGATTATGAGACGAACGCTCTGCCGACTGAGCTAAGGTCGCTCCGCATGACACTTTTCGATTTTCTAGGAGGTCTTATTCGTATTGTCGACCTCGACCTCGACCTTTCCCTTTTTCTTTTCGTCCACGTTTTCGCGGCCCCGCTCCTCCCCTCTCGACGGCAGGCGCGATATCCGAGGACTCGAAGCGTCCGTCTTTTCCGCGAGCCAGCTTCGCTTTTAAGGCTCCGAGGCGCTGCGCCAGAGGTTCCGGCGAGACGGAGGCGAGGAGAAGGAGAGAGGGGGGTCGACGACGACGACGGCGGGGGCAGAGGTCGAAGAAAACAAATCACTTTCGACTTTTTTTCTTTTTCTTCTTCCTCCTCCATTCCGAGAGCGCGCGCCTTTCCCCCTTCTCTCCAGAGACTCTGTGCCTCTCTTTCTCCATGGGCCGTAAAGGTACGTTGCATATGCCCTCCGTCGAGGAGCACAGCAGCTCTCAGCGAGCGCCACGGAGGCGAGAATGGTTTCCCTCGGAATGGACGCGCGTCGTTCGTCGACCACCGCATGCGGCGGCGCCGCAACGGCCGTTTTTGGTCGTGCCGATATTCGACGCAGAGCCCTCGCGAGCCTCTTCTCCTCGCCTTTTTCTCTCTCGACGGATTGCGGTAAAGAGGAAGGCGGGGCTCTCGTCCACCTCGGCGTTTCGAGCTTGAATAAACGCAGAGAGAGGAACGCGAAAGGCGCAAAGTTGGATTCGGAGCAGCTTCAATCGACGACGACAAAACCTTTTCGAAAAAGAAAAAACTCAGCCTCTCTGCTCAACTTCTCCCCCCTTCCACTCCGCTCACACAGGTCGATCCCGCTCCGGCACGGGTTCCGCGACAGCGGCGAACAAGATCACCTCCGTCAAGGCCCGAATCGCCGCCGCGGAGGCCTCGGCCTCCTCCGCGGCCGCCGCCGCGGAGGAGGCCGCCCGGCGCTCGCCCTCGCCCGCGGGCCGCAGGCCGTGCGAGAGAGAGGAGGCGGCGGCGGCGAAGGAAAAGGCGACGGCGGCGGCGGCAGCCGAGTCCTCCAAGCCCTCCGCCACCGCCACCGCGGCGGCGACGGTCGTCTCGGCGGACGCGACAGAGGGGGCGGCGGCGGTGCCACCGCCGGTGGCGGAGAAGGAGGAGGCGGCAAGGAACAAGGAAGCGACGACGACGGCAACTCCGCCGCCGCAGAAGCAGCAGCAGCAGCCCGCCGCCCTGGCTCCCTCCTCCACCGAGGACCCCTGGGCAGCCGTCGAGGCAGAGGACGCCAAGCTCCTGTCGGCGAAGAAGGAGGAGCAGCGGGAAGGGAAGAGAGAGGAAGGCGGGGACGAGGAAGGAAGCGCCGCGGCCGCGTCGCCTCCCGCTGCTCCTCCTTCTTCGTCGACCTCTCCCGGTGAAGAAAAAGCCGCTGCCCCTGCCGCTGCTGCCGCTGCCCTGCGGACCCCGGAGCGAGCGAACAGCGCTTCCTCTTCCGCTGCCGCCGCCGCCGCGCCCTCCCGTGACCCCGTCGCCTCCTCGTCCGCCCTGCCCCGCACCCCGTGCTGGTCCACGCCGCTGCCCGCGGTAGGGGAGAACGAGGGAGCGGCGGCGGCGGCGGCCCCCGACGGCGGGACGAGCGAGCTCCGCGCCTTTTTCAAGGTCGCCGCGGGCCCGTCCCCCGCCAGGGCCACGGGGACGACGCCGGCGGACCTCTACCGCTGCGACCCCTCCCCCTCGTCGCCCTCGCCGAACGAGCTCCGGTCGATCCAGGTGCGCCCCTTCCGGGGCAGGTCGTGGGCCGCGAGCACGCCCGCGGCGGACGTGTCGCCGACCAGGCGGCCGCCGCCGCCCGTGTCGGTCGGCGGGCGGTCCTCGTGGGTGAGCGGCGACGGGGGCCTGAGGGGGGAGCGGAGGGAGGCCCCGTCGAAGGCCTCCGTTGGGTGCTGCGTGATTTCTTAATCGTAAAAAAAAGGGAGGGAAGTCGCACGAGCGGAGTCTCGGGGAGAGAGAGAAAAAGAGAGAGAGATGGTTTTTTTTTTTTTCAAGTAAAGAAAAACGTAACGAAAAAAACACAATCGAAAAACGACAAAGCAGAAATCACGACCTCTTTTCTCGCTCTCCTCTTCCCTTCTCCCTATGCGCGTCCTCCTCTCGTCCCGCGCGACCGCGCAGCTGCAGGGCGCGAATCGAAGGCGTCTCTCTGGGGACGGTGAGTGCTGGCTGATGTCGAAGAGGCGCGAGAGCGTTGAGCACGCAGTGTCAGTCCTGTCGAGGGCATTCAACGTCGTCCTCGTCGCTTCGGCCCTCAACCTCTCTCTTTTCCTTTTTTTTGAAACCTCCTCCTCCTCCAAACAGCCTCATCCTCGTCGTCGTCCTCCAAGTCCTCTTCCTCTTCTCTGAAGCCGATCACCATGGGCGCCTGCCTGATGCTCGCGGCCCTGCAGGCGCGGCACCTGTGGCAGGAGAGGCCGCCGCATCAGCAGGGGCAGGGGCAGCAGGAGGGTAGGGCCGCGACTGCGGCAAAGTGAGGAAGCGTCTCCCTGCGTCCTCTCTTTCGTCCCCCTCTTCCGAATCGCGCCTGTTTCGTGTTGTTGTTTCGTTTTTTTCCTTCCTTGTTTCTTTGTAGATTGACCACGATTTTTTTATTTATCTCTCCTTTGTCTTTCTTTTCGACCTCCTTTTTTTTTCTCCTGCTCTCTTTCAAGCCTTTCTCTCTTTCAAGCCTTTCTCTCTTTCAACCCCTTCTCTCTCTCCCTCTTTCAACCCCCCCCCCTCTCTCCCTCTCTTTCAACCCTCTCTCTCCCTCTCTTTCAACCCTCTCTCTCTCCTTCCACTCTTTTTCTCCAAAATCACGCGCAGAAAAACAACGAGATCGACAAAAAAAAGGCGAGTGCGGAGGCGGAAAGGAGACTACAAAAAGTCGGAGAAAACAAGAGAAAAAACAAATCGCTCGCTCGCTTGTTGCTCACCTCCCTCCTCACCTCCGCCCTTCAGCTCTCTCGTCTTTTCGAATCATCTTCTCCGCGCGCGCTCAGAAAAGGGCGACAGCAGGCGGTAGAGAGAACGCAGCTGTTGTCGCTTTCTTTTTATTTTTGCGCTCAAAAAAAAAAAAAAAAA
>Ga0210003_1000624_pt1 | contig 31980 bp, 30 predicted proteins | sample LantaG_FD_182804 | JGI IMG/M metagenome (GOLD analysis project Ga0210003, IMG submission 182804) | Deep subsurface microbial communities from Baltic Sea to uncover new lineages of life (NeLLi) - Landsort_02402 metaG (SPAdes) (version 2) | ecosystem: Environmental > Aquatic > Marine > Oceanic >... | reverse complement strand
GGTGAAGCCAGAGTTAAGAACAACAGGTGGGTTGTTTTTAGTGAAGAAATTCATAAGATGGAAATCACATTAGAGCAGCTTCAAGAAAAAATGAGAATTGTTGTTGAAAAAATGAGGACAAGACTCGAAGAATATAGAAATCTTGATAAGGGTTTCAGTGTATTAAAAAAAGTGGGATATGAGGAACCTACTGATGATTCTCAGATAGATTAGGGTCCACTGCTGGGTCAGTAGCACTTGCTGTTGAACGGTTTCCACCGAATCCCCCACTTGTGTTTCCAAGGTCGTCAACAGCATCATCGAGGTCATTGAATCTTAAACCAAGTGCCTTAATACTTTCGTTATTGGCTTGAATACCATCATTTACGGGTATTAATAATAACTTCATTTTAGCTTCTTGTTGCATCATTAACTCCTTTTGATACACTTCCACTTTTTCTGCCCTTGGAATGAAGACCATGAAGTAGAAACTAACGAAAAGTCCCAATATAGTTAGTATGGTCCCAATAAATCCCTTTAAAGTAAATTGTACCACGGTTTTTTCTCCAAGCACCGTTGGCTGTACGGGTTGAACTGGTGGTGTTGGTTGCTGATTATCTGGCATAGTTTTGCTTTTCTTTATTTTAATGTTTCCAATTATCTTAAAGAGACCTTTTATTATTCTATTTACGAATGCGAGGCTCATATAATGCGGTCTCCCATGTTATCTCAATATCAACACTTTTATTATTTGTATGAAAACTATGAATTAGTGTTGGCACGGTTTTAACCGAAACCAAAAATCCATCTGGAAACTGGTCCTTTCGTATGTCCACACTATCAATAAATATTCTCACCCCATCTAACCAAGTACTGGTTCCCTCACCCTCAAATACCGATTTACTTACGAGATAAATATCAATATGATATTCTGGAACCAATAATTCTTGTTGTTTGCTGTTTCCAGCACCCTTCTTTAGTTTCAAGGTAACATTTAATTCATCATTACCATCATGGTGTGTCGGATTAACCAACTCAACTGTTGTGAATGCTCCAACAGAAATAATATTCCCTTCATCAGTTTCAAGTTTAAATGTACCATAGTCCTTAAGTATATTTTCGCTATACGCACTGTTTTGTGCATACAACCCCACTACTAGGAAAAGCGTGATAAAAAATAATATTAACTTTTTCATACGTTTATAAATAGTTTTAAAAACAAAAAAGGGGAAGCAACCGCTTCCCCTTTTTATCTTTATCTATCAATTGATTACACTAAGTCACCAATTCCGAAGGTCTGAAGACCATCGCAGAAGATACGTCCATAGTATCTGTTCAATACCATTTTCTTTGCATAACGAGTCATGATACCACGAATCGGAGTGAAATCGAATGGATTGTACATTACAGGAGTCAACTGCATAGGTACATAAGGAGCGTAGATGTATCCTGTTTCCAAGATGCTAGTTCCTTTGTGACCAATAAGCACAGTGTTAGCTGGTGAATAAGGGTCACGATACACTAAGTAACGTCCACTAAGAGTTCCGATTTTCTCGATACCCATGTTGTACTTATCCTGCTCTGGAGCAGCATTAGATACGTGGAAATACTCAAGGTCATCAAATACAGCAGATACTTCAGGAGAAACAACTACCCAAGATGCGCCACCACGGAGGGTTGCCTTGTGAATTTGTGCTGAAATCTGGTTGATTTTGGTAACCAATGTTTGGTTCCAGTCCTTCTGTACGCCATAATACTGGTTAGTACTACCTTGCTTACGAAGTCCATTATAGTCCCAACGTGCAGTCCAAGCTGCGCCTCTACGAAGGTCACGGAGAATTTCACGGTCAATCTCAGCAGCCATTTGCTCTGATAACAATGCAGTTAATTCTGCTTCGGCATCAATGTTATGGAATGCTGACACGTCTTGTGCCAATTCAGGAGTCCACATAGCACGCATTTTACGTGTTTCAACAGAAACAGTAACTTGGTCTAATTGGAAGGTAACTTCAGCCATTCTTGAGTCTTCCTCAAGGTCGCTGTATGTTCTGTATGTAACAGTCCATGTTCCACCAGTGGTTGAAGCACTCATTGGCTGGTAACCATTGGTTCCTGCATACTGTAGGTCAGCAAGAAGAATGAGAACACCGTCTTCGCTTACAATTGCTTGTCCGTATTTCTGTACTTTTACGTTGTAAGGAATGCTGTCACCAGCACTAATACCTTCGCTTGCATAAGGTGCAGGTGCAACTAAATCATTAGCATAAGTTACTTTTAAACCAGCAAGGAAACTCTCAGTGTCCATAGGAACACCAGTAGGTCCAACTAATTTACCTTGCTCAGTAGAATAAATTCCACCAACTGCAAGTTGTACAAATTTATCGACACCATTTACCCATGTAGATGCAGTAGTTGCACCAGTTACAACGGTGATGTCGCCTTTTGAACGGTCAAACAATGAAGTTCCTTCTTCACCATACTGAGTTGCATAGAATGCATCATATAATGAACGGTCTTCGAACTGAGTTCTTGCGGTTGCAGCTTTGTCAGCAGCATTTCCATACGCACCGTCAGGTGAAGTATGTACTCCAAGAGCTTGTTCTGCCCAAGGAGCAGTAGTAGAGTCAACTCTAACACTGGTCTTAGGGTTAATGTAGTATAACTTACCAATAGGTAGGTTCAGTGCCTGTACAGACACGATGTCGTTTGCTAACAATTTAGCAAATACTCTTCGGATTACTGGAAAAGCAACGGTTTCGAACTGTCCACTGTTTGATGAGTCTGAAGACTCATTAATCATGTGTGACAACTGGTTCTCAAATAACTGAGCGCAGTTTTCTTTTACGTTACCTTCTAATCCTTCTAACAAACCAATCTTTTCCCAACGGTTGGTTGTTACTTCTCTTTGTTCACGGAGTTGCTTTAATCCAATGTTTCCAACATCTCCACTTTCGGTTAAAAATCCCATTTTATTTATGTTTTTAAATTTTTTACTTAAATTATTTTTTTACTTCCTCTAGTCTCATGATATTCGATTAACCTTTTCATCTTATTGATGTGTTCATCGTTTTTATAAGCAGTTACTTCTTTCGCTTCATCAACTTGTTTCGAAGCCGAAGGCGCAATAGAGGAACTCGCCTTGGTTTCAATACTTTCAGTCAAAGTAGGCTTACTCGCCTTCATTTCTGTAAGGAAACTCTTATACTTTTTCTGTGATTCTTCGATGGTATCAACTTTTTTAAATTCGTTGATAATTTTAATTTTATCTTCTTGGGTTAACGCCAATCCTTCATTTACCAATAGGTTATTTACATGCGCTAAGTTGGTATTGAATGTTGCCATTTCTCTCAATTGATTGCGATACTTGTCAAGTGCAGATTGGAACTCTTCATTTAATTTGGTTTGAGCTTCCTTTTCCTTTTTGGTTTCGTTTAATTTCTTAGTGAGATTCTTATTCTCTTGGATTAAACTACCAATCTTTATTGATGACTCATTTTTTACTGCATCACGTAGTCTGTCCGCTTTACCATAGTTGGTATTGTTTTGAGCACCAGTTTTTCTTGCGTTTGCATGAGTTTGGGTATGAGGTAGGTTTTCATCAATTTCTTCTGCACCTCCACCTAATACGGCTTCAACATCTGCATCAGTGATTTCTTCCTCATCAATCATTGCTGTAGTAGGACCGCCATCATTTACTTTGTTTGCGCCTTTTCCACCATGATTTTTTTGTTCTGCGACTTCTTCTTCATCAATCATTGCTGTAGTAGGACCGCCATTCTCACGTCCGGGGATACTCTGCTTACCGCCTTGATTTTTTTGTTCGCCAATACCCTGAATCATTTCGTCAATCTGATTTCTCATACTAACTAATTTATCATATGCGATTCCGTCATCAGGACCACTTTTGGGATTGGTATTGATAGTCTCAATTTCATTAAGGCTACTTTCAATCTCATCCATAGTGATGATTTCGTCTTCAGCATCAGCATTTTCAAGTGCAGAACCTACACTGTTTGCATCCATACCTGTCATATCAAATTCCTCTTTGACCGTTGTTTTATTTGCAAGAGTATCTTGCTTGGTAGTGATTTTTTCAGTGAAAGTATCACCATCCTCTGGAAGAGGTGTGTGGATATTAGGGGTATCGCTTTCAACGTCACCCATAAAATCTTTTTCACGTTCTTCTTTTACAACATCCGGTCCCACTTCTGGAGCCTTCTTATCAAATGGCTGATTTTCTTCAGCTTCTTTTACAACCTTTTTGGTCTCTTTGTTTTGATTCTTCATAACAGATTCTTCTTTGTTTGATTCATCTTCATCTGATTTCTCAGACTCTTTAGCCTCGTCTAGTTTTTTATAAGACTCTTTAGCTTTATTATTTTTTTTATTTAATTCTTCTTTTAAAATTTCGTTAAAATTTTCCGGCATTTTCTTCGCCAGAGCATCTTTCGCATTAGCCACAGCAGCTTCTTGAATTTCCTTAAATTCAGCCAAAGCCTCTTTAACTACTGATGATTTGTTCATTTCGCCCATCTTTTAAATTGTCGTATCTAATACTGTAATTTTTATATAAATACATTCTCATTACGAAAAAGTGTAATTTTTAATAAAATCTCACCCAATTTTCTTGCATATCCAATTTTTTATAATTATATTATGCGTTTTTATAACAAGAATTTATTGATTGCATTCTTTCTCTTATCGTCTTCTTCTTTAAGGTATATGCCGTTTTTCTTAGTATAACCTTCACCGAAACTCATGTCACCCTGTTTCTCAGGGAAAAGATATGCTCCGGGTGTGCTTGGAGTTGCCACGAGGTCAAAACCAATTAGTTCGAAATCATCCTGAACCATATTCTCACCATTAATTTCTTTCAGGGTTCCAACACCACGGCTTGAAATACCGAGCTTGATTTTATTTTGGAGGTAGAGAACGATTTTGTCACCAATTACCGAAACTATACCCATTTTGATATAACCCGGAGATACAATAAGTTTTAACTGACCATATAAGATATTTTCCTTATCACCTTTTCCCCACCACATCTTAGTAATCATATGTGAGATGTTTTGTAGGGAAATAATACTCGAATCGGGATGGTCGGCTTCAGATACCGCACTGTTCGACATTACCAGTTCCTGATAAGCCTCAACCTGTGGAACTAAAACGTCTTGTGGGTAGATTCTTCCGTTCTTATTCTTAACTCCCCATTTCTGTAGAATACAGTTAACTAGAACTGGTTCATTGGGTTTAAGTTCAAAACCTTCATTAAGAATATCCTTATTAATATCAGAACCCAAATATCCGGCATCGTGCTCAATTAATATACCGAACCCCGTTTCGCCTTCCTCTAATATCTTACTTAATTGTTTCTTTAACATCGCAAATGTTTTTTATAAATAGTTTTAATTGGTGTTTTAGTTATATAATTCGCTTTGGGGTCTTTCTTTTGGTATGGTTTCCTTGGCTTCATATATTTTCTCGACAAACATAAAGGTCTCCAACTCTATTAATTTCTCGTTTATAATAGCATTAATCTCTCTGAGTTTTTCGATTTTCTTTGTCATGAGATATTTTATTTCTGTTTTAAATTTTCAATCTTATTATTGATTTCATTCACAACTTCTGAGATATCATCTAATCTACTCTTATCGAATCTATCATTAAGGTCCAAAAGATTTGAGACCCCATTTAAGACATGGAGAGTTTCTTTCTCGCTTTCCATCCATTGACGACTTCTTTCTTCCTCACGCTTAAGCATTTCAACTCTAATATTTTCGAGTTTCTCCTCATTTTCTTTTCGGATATTATCAATTCTTGCAACATGTTGATGCTCTATCAATTCTGAGTTTTTGTTTTTTCTCTTTAAAGCACCCACTATCGTCATTATCCCCATAGTAGCTAGGATAAAAACACTGACAAACAGGTAAAAGAATACGTTATGCCAAATGGGATGGGTATGATTAGCTATTTCGAGAAATATCATTTTTTAGTTTTATAATAAATAGTCAGAACCTACCGAAGAGTACTATAGTTCTTTACATTTTTTATTAAGAGGTATTTATATGAAAATTCCGAAGAATGGGACCAGAGATAATTAAGACTAATGGTAATGTAATGTTGGTAGAACCTAACAGTGTAAATATCAACACGGATGTGGTTAATGGAATTCCAGATTACGAAGACATGTACATATTTGCTGAGTTAACAGCACAAAGTAAGAGTAGGACAGTTATTATAAACAGCGATGTAAAATCCACATCATCCAAGAAAGTAAATTTTATCGGAAATAATCAGGATGAAACAGGGGATAATCCAAATTATTTAAACTTCACGACTAACTACTATGATGGTAGTACTGGCAACAATACTCATTACGAAGGTTTTGGAATTAATAATATTAAAATCGTAATCAATTCCTCATTCATTCCTCAAGTCAGCATTCAATTTGTGGACCTCAGAGGTTTGGCATTTTTTAATCAAGCCGATTCTCCATATAGGATATTATTTGATTTTCCTCCACCAATATTCACACTAACCGTAAAAGGATATTATGGTAAACCAGTAACATATAGATTACATCTTGTTAAATATACATCAGAATTTAGTTCAGCAAATGGTAATTTTATCATTGATGCTAATTTTATTGCCATGACATTTGCACCATTGTCTGATATTTTATTCAGGTACATAGTAAATGCACCATTGATTGATGATGCGGAATCAATGATACCAGCACCTAATGAGGAACCTAGAAATACATATGAATTAATTTTAAAACTAAAGAATTTATATAAAGCCGTTTCTGAAAGACTAGAATCCGATGAAGATAATAAACGATACGAACAAGTATTAGATGACCTCGAAAAAATTAATGAGATTAATGGACCTAACGGGATTTTAAATCATTTTATAGATAATGAAGCATTAAATGTACCGGGCAGACCATATTTGGTCTGGAGAGAACCAACTCAATACATATTTCCGAAAATCAATTCGGTCCCTGATGAAAAACTAACTTCAATCGATACCATATCTGAATTTGATACTGTAATTGGAACCGAACAATCAAGCGGTGAAAAAAGTATGATAAGTCAAAAACTTTTTATTACTTATCTTACAGGTACTGGCATTAAAGTAGGTAATAATACCGAGACATCTCCAACATATACAGCACCATCTCCACAATATTTTGCAAACCCCCAAACTAAAAACAATAAGGGTTTTAATGATGCATTAACTGCCTATAAAGAATTATTGAAAAGTAGCGTTGATTCAATAACATCAATTACATATGAAAATGATGATATTAAAGACCCTAAAGAATTTCTCAATAGCTATAATGTTGACACTAAAAAAATAAGTCAAAATCCCCAATTATTGGCTTCCTCAGATGGATACGTTAGTTATTATGGGATAGATATTAGCAAATATTATTATAAGATATTCAAACAAAAAGTGGCATTAGAAAAGGAGAGAAATACTCTTGCCATGAATATAACAACTACAATTAATAATATGGTATCTGAAGAATTGGGGATGGTTCCTTCGATATATAATATATTTAAGATTATTTTAGATGATGTCGATACCTTCTTTTCTAAATTAAGAACTGTATCTGAAGATGCATACGATTCTCACCAAAACGATGCGAATAAAAAAATTATTTTAGGTGATGGTGGTTATGCCGAAAATCCAGACACCGAAATATATTCTTTTCCCCTTATAGTTAATCGAGACCTAGATGGTAGAGAAGAACGAATTGCACCTATTGATTTAAGTAAAAAGGTTCAATTCCCCGAAATGAAACTCGTTAACGATTTCATCGATACGTTTCTGCAACAAAGAAGGTTAAGACAAGAATATGATTTGAGAGATGACCAAGCCGATGATGGTACATATAAATGGATACCAATATCTCCATTTGATTCAACACTTGGAGGGGCGACTCCGAGAAGTCCATATCTTGGCATCAGCGATGATATAAGAGGTGAAACGCTTCAAATACTTATGAAACGTTTCTATATGTTGACTCAGGGCACACTACCTGAAGCATTCTACGTAAAACCAGTAGATGAAAGAAGAAAAGATAAGCAAAACGTCATTGTTAATGAGGCATATGTGAAATTATATGCGAATGCCGAAGCAATTAACTTAGCATCTGCACTGGTGTCACCGAAAAACATAAGTGCGGTACAAACTATGGCAAACCAATATAATTCTAATTTAGAGAAATTCTATGACCATATTAAAACCGTTAGTTTCACATATAATAATGGCTCTCAATCAGTCACATCTAATATATATGACTTTCCAACAAACGACCCGAAATATTTCTTAATTAACCCATCAATTAGTACTAATGGGAGAGTCTATGTAGATAAAAATAATGAAAATTTTGAGGGGGTTTACGTGATTGATGGTGATGTTGATGTTCAAACTACAGAGAAGAAAGGTTCGAATCCAATTGATGCATTTTTTGGTGATACTGATAATAAAAAAATATTTAGTGGTGGCGACCCTGCTGAACATTTTTTTGAATTTACTAAAGATAATTTAATCTATATCAGGGATAAAATCGGAAAGGGTTATGTGACTAATGACATTGATGGCATTCCACTTCGCACCAGATATCTTAGTCCTAGAGAATATTTTGTTGATGGGAGTAGAAACGCAAACTTCCCCGGTGAGGGGCTTGATGATGCTGCGAGACAAGAAATTGCATACGAACAGGGTAATAGTGCATTTACTTACGCCAGAAATAAGAATGAAAGTCTTTTAAATCAAAGTCTTGATATTGCTACACATTGGTCAGATATTCTAGGTAGTTATGACACTTCTCTTATTGACACCATAACCGGAAGTAGTGAAATGAGTTCGCTATTAATTCTTTCGAATTTCGGATATACCGCAAGTCCATTCAATAAATATCCGAACTCATTGAATTCAATTGTTTTTGACACTCCAGCAGCCGTTGAAGTTCCTGCATATTATGCCCCGTATTTAGGTGCATTACTTACTGCCATTGAAAATGATTGGGTTGATGAAATCAAAACGTTTTTCATGACTGGTCCCGGTAGTAATTTACCTAATCGTGGGTTCTATATTTTAGCTGATTTACATGATGTTGAAAATTATTTATCTGAAAAAGATAAACAAGAAATGAAAACTGCTTACACGGCATATATGGGTAAATATAATAAGAATATTAGGAATGGTATTCTCGGTATGTATAAAGATGTTAAGAAAAACAGCACTGCTGGGATTAATTTCAATTCACCCGGATATATCCCCACACATGCTCAAATAAAAGCGAGTTTATATCGTTATTTTCTCGATGAGAATGATAAACTAAAGAATGAAGATAAAATTGATGGGACAAAAGCACTTTATTTTGGAAACGTATTAAGAAATCTTATTGTTAGGAAAAACTTATTAAATTATAGTCAAATAACATTTCAAATACCGACTCCGAATACCAGTGGTTATACCTCACTTAAAACAATAAATGAAAATGGTATTGGAACGCTTAGTGCAGAGGCTGCAAAGACCATAAATGATAATTATTTCTCAGCTTTATTTCAAAAACTCGGACAACTTGTTGTAGAAAGAAATAATGAAGTGAAAGAGGAAGAGGAAGAACTTAAAAGAAGCAAAGGGGATTCTGATGTAATAAATCAATTATACTATAGTTTTAAAAACATAAATGATAAATGGCTAACAGGAACTGCCAAACCAAAAGGGATTGGGGGTTATCCCTTTAATGCTGATGGTAAAAGGATGATTGATTTATTTGCATTTGTCGATAGAGGCATGAACCCAATTGGCGAGACAATTCTTAATGCTGAAATCCTAATTAATATGATGGATGACGTAAATGTTAGTTTATTTACAGTATTATCACAGTTATTATCATTAAATGGGTTTGAATTTTTCCCACTTCAGAATTTTTTGAGTTTTGAATCCGAAACTTCTTGGACCGACAGCTTTAAAATATATGATGGGACTATTAGTGATGAAGAAAAAACATATTTTGTTTGCATGTATATTGGTGGGACTTCAAGCTATCCATCAGTGTCTGGAAACGGTTTCCAGAATGATGGTATTATCGATATCACGGAACCCGGAGTGAAAGGTTTTGAAAAAAGTACCACGGCTTCACAATATACTGAAAACCAAAATCAAGTAGCAAACGATGATTTCCCGTTTAGTGAAGTCCGAGCATTTAGAGTAAGATTTGGAGAACAAAACCAATCCATGTTTACTGATATGAAAATCGATAGTAAGGAATATCCAGAAACCAATGAAAGTATCCAGATTCTATCGAGACTTGCTGGCGATAATAACCCGGATGCTGGTGTTCCTAAAGGTCAAAACCTCTACAATTTATATGAAAATAGGTCATATAAAGCAACTGTTACCGGATTCGGAAACGCAACGATTCAACCAACACAGTATTTCCAACTCGAAAATATTCCATTATTTAATGGTGCATATATTATTTTGAGCGTTGAACACAACATCACTGCAAATAAAATGACAACTAGTTTCAGTGGAACCAAATTATTAAAATATCCCATGCCGAGAGTGTTAGACCCGGTTGCGCTTATGAATTTTGATAGTCAGTCAATAGGTGAGTTTACGGCAAGAGCGTTGTCAACGGGACGAACTGCGAAGAATATGTCTAAGGTAAGACTAGACCAACTTGATAGTGAGTATGGTATTGACGTATCTCACCATAATGGAGTTATTGATTGGAAAAAAGTAAAAGCAGATGGAGTTACATTTGCGTTTATGAAACTTACTGAAGGCATGACTTATTATAGTGGAGATGAACCTGATTATGATATTAATACCAGTATTAGTAATGCTCTAAAAAATAAAATTAACCTCAGTTACTATCACTTTGCTAGATTTGGGAGAACAACGGACCCAGTACAAGATGGTTATGATGATGCAACAAATTTCATTATACGTTTAAATGCATTGGATAAAAAACCCGAATTGCCCGTTGTATTGGACCTAGAAGAAGATTGTTTTAATACTGGTGATAATTATAAATGGAGTAATACTAATCAGAGCATTAATGAATATACAGAATCATTCATTAATACAATGGGAGATGCTGGATATGATGTGATGATTTATTGTCGTACCGGACTTATTAATCAATGGGGTTTAAATAATTTCAGTAAATATCCATTCTGGGTTGCCAGATATATGGATACTATTACCAATAATCCAGAATCTAACGAACCAACAGTACCAAAAGAATGGAAAGATGGTTGGACAGCATGGCAATTCTCACCTACTGGAATGGTTAATGGTGTTAAAAGTAATGTGGATATAAATGCGATGAAAAAAAATTATATCAAAAAGTACACTTAAAGCAATTCTCTTTTGAGTTCGTGAAGTCCGATAATATTGTCGTCAACATTCTTGGCATCATAAACCATTTCCTTGATTTTCTGGATGGCTTTAGTAATACCGTCTTGGAGTTTATCGTTATTCATGCCCTCTAAAATAGTGAGACTCTCAGTTTTCATACTTTCGAGAAGAGTTTGTTTTTCGGTTTCAGATGATTTAATAAGTTTCTGTAGTAAATCTTTATCATCTTCATTAAGTTCAGCATACTTCTCATTATATTTTCTGACAGCAATCTCAAGAACTTCTTCATTAATGGGTTCGACATCAACACTCTCAATTAAATTCTTCTTTGGGGTTTTGATGTGGTTTATAATGGTTGAAAACGCCTCGTGAATTCCGTCAACATCCACATCTCCACCAACTTGTAATGATTCCATAATGAGAGTACTCATTGCCTGATATAAATTGATTTTATCTAAATCGTAGTCGGCTTCATTTATTGTTGGAATAACTTTTTTGGTAAGGAAGTTACTTAATTTCTTGTGTTCGGCTTGGATTTCTTCACGGGTATATGTTTCAAATAGTCTGATGTTGTTGTCAACATATTCTTTAATAAGGAAATCATTGCTAATATGCTTGTTTTCCAAGCTATTAAAAACTTGAAACTCCAACTGTAAAACAGGTGAATTCTTAACAACATCAAAAAAATCAGTTGTGATATTTCTTGATTCTTCAATTAAATTATCGTTGAAGTACGCTTCCTTTAATTTGTTAGAAATAATCAAATTAGCAATTCCTATGTTAATTTTTTCCATACCGTCCTATTCGATTTAATATAAATACTGTAATTAATTATAAACGCTTAACAATAATAACACCAATCAATTAATCATCTAAGTCCAAGTTCTCAATATCCTCGATTTCAAGGTCTTTATCATCATCATTTTTTTGTTGATTATTAAATGATTCTGTGGCTTCCAATAAACTCTCAATCTCACTAACCATATTCAAAGCCTTCTGATTCAGGTTCTCATTTTTATCATTATTTTCCTGAATAATCTCTTTCTGTCTAGTTTCTTTCTTAATGTCAGTTTCTTTTGAACTACCATAAACCAGTTTTTCGATATGATTATTGTATTCTTCTTCACTCATTCGAGTTTCCATCATTGGAGGTGCAGCACCACCACCTAGAGGCGCACCGCCTAAGTCACCCATTGGTGGAGCACCGCCCATATCACCGCCCGGAGGTGGAGCACCCATATCACCACCCGGAGGTGGCATTCCACCTTCTGGACCCATACCACCTTCGGTATCGCCACTCATCGCAGCCACGTCTTCAATTGGTTCTCCAAACCTATCGTCAATGTCAATAAATAAACCCGATTTCTTAATTGTAACAGGAGCATCTGCAAGTTCTTGCATAACGACCTTCTCCATTTTCTGTTGTTTAAGGTCATCAACAATTTCTTTATCACTCATGTTGAAAATCAAGCGTTTCGCACTTGTGTGTGACATTGCAGCAACCCCACCTTCAGCACGTGTTAATTCAGTATAGGTTTGAGCCTTATCTCGCATCAATTCAGACTTCAATAATTCTTGTTGTGTACTCGGATTAGTAAGAGTTAGGGTAAAACCACCTAAATCCTCACCACTATAACCTAATAGGAAAAGATGAATCATTGCCATCTTATTTAATTCCTGAATTATTGCTTGTTGGATACGATTTACTTTCTTGGCAAACCTAATATCATATTGTGCCATGTTTTTTCCACCACCAGCACTATCTTGGAAACTCAAAAATGGCTTTGGAACACCAAGACCAGTAAATAGATTGTCTCTGAGGTATTCAATGTCTTGAATCTGGTCAAGGTTCGCTGCACCCGCTAGGGTTTCAATACCTGTTTGAGTATTTGCATTCCTTACCGGAAGGAAATAATCTTCGTCATTACCGAGAATGTTAAATCTATAATCGATTTGACCATCATTTGGTGCAACTTGCGCTGTTTTCTTGAACGTAGTTGCTACTTTGTAAATATATTCTTCGATATCGTCCTCATCGATATTACCAACATCGATTTTGAACACTTTTTTCTCACCAGCACGTATAATACGGTAGGTAAGCATAGCATCTTCAGCCATTACTAGCTGACGGAATACCCTACGGACCTTATTTAAGATAGAATTATGTACAACAATATTATTAGCAAAGAAATTATGATTTTCATTATCCACGTGAATATCATATACATCATGAACACCAATATTTTCAATTGAAATAATTGGTTCAATAATAAATTCATCTGATATTCTATTTGGAATATCATATTTTTTTATTTGTTTGTTTGTTGTTTTAAAAAAATAAAAATAATATGAAGTATTCGAATTAATTTTTCTTCCTTTAATATATTTTGTATCATTTCTTTTCCTACTTCCAATTTTACCCGATTTATACCCTAACGATTGGACTAAATATTTTAAATCTTTAATTAACATCGAATTACCCAATTCAATCGAATATCTAACACAATCCCATTTATCAATAAAGATTGAACCATCTGCATCAACGAAACCATCTAAAAATGCTTCTTTAATTTCTCTTGGCGAATTAAAAACCCAATCAGGTATTCTTTTTTCATTAAATTTACCATAAAAACCCAAATTTTTCATAATGGTTGCAAACATTTTAGAACCAACAGTAACGTATGAGTATTCGTAATTTATTTTAATGCTAGGTTTTATTAATCTTGGTTTAACCCCCGAAAATTTCTTTAACAAATCAATATATTTTAAATTTTGGGTTTCATATTCTCCTAATGCGAATGACACGTCTTTTTTATGTGAAATCCATCCATCCCCAAACATAAATCCTATGAATTGCGCAAATTCAACAGTCATTTCATCAGGAATATTATCAATATTTTGATAATAATGGAATTCTCTACCTAAACGGTCAGTTGTAAAAATTTCTTGTTTATTTATTTTAATGTTAGTTGAATTATTGTCCTTATTATTGGTAACTAAATTATCACCAATTTTTAAATTTTCAACAAATTCATATCTAAAATCACTAATTTCATTATCATAAATTAAAAATTTATGTTCTTTTGATGAATCAATGTAATTATGTTTTGTGGAAATTTTAAATGCATTTTTTTTCCCACTATAAACAGTATCCAATACCTTAGTTTCAATTTTTTCCTGTTTTTTAATATCAAAACCAATAATAATATCGTCTTTTTGAATATTCTTTATTTGTTTAACACCATTCCTTGTTTTTATATAAGTATCTGACAATAAACAACTTCCATAGGGTAGATACTTATCGTCTCCAAGTAAACGGAAGTGAGCGATTTCAAACACGTTGAACTCGTCACCAGTCATTCTTTCCTTAAATCTTACAAGTGGTTTGCCATTTTGAATCCTTTCAAACCTCTCAATTTCGTAGTTTACGAGCTGTTTTACGTGGGTTATACCCTTTTTACGCTCTCCATAGAGTAAAACGAAATTATCGCCATATTTACAGACGTTTCTCACCCAAAATGGTAAGTTAACATTCACGTTAACAATATCATAGAAAAATTCTTCTAATAATGATTTGATTCTTTCTTTATTACTGTAAATATTCAGCATTTTACCGTTTAGTCCAATAGTGGTGGCTTCTTCCATAAATAAATCCAATGCACTACTAATAATTGGGTAATATTCCATACCCTCATAATCAATATACGCTGGAAGTCTGGCTGCTTCGTATTGAAGTGCTTTTTGGAATCCTCTATCGGTGGTACGGAAGAATTTGTTCTGAAGTTCACGTTTTTGTTCGATTTCCAGACCTTTTCTATGAATCTCTTCAGGACTAGCACCCTTGATAACAATTTTTGATTTTTCCGGTGTCGCCACGGGTGCAACAGACGATGCATCTTGAAACCCAAACCCATCAAGGTTTAACAAGGAATTCAATTCCTGATATACCGTCATTTTTTTCTTTTCTTCGCCAGCCATTTTTTATAATTTATTATAGTTTTTTATAAATACTCCGAAATTTCGCAAAAGTCGGTTTAGTATAAATACAATCTATGTTTTGTTTTACTGTTTTATGCCCTGAAATAACCAGTCATTTGCCCCATAAGGGTTTTCTGGGTTGCTGCTACCTGCACCAAACATAGGCTTTCTCTTTATTTTTTGTCTACTCTCAATATCTTTAATATCATTTATTGTAAGAATAGATTTGAGCATTTTTTCTGTAATACCCTTACTTTGTTTGAACTTTGCCATATCAAAATTCAAAACATAGAGTCCAGTAGCCAATCCCATAATACTATCATCATGAAAGGTGCGCTTATGGTCAGCAACACGACTTCCAGCTACAGTAACGAATGTTTTTAATTCATTAAGTAATCTCAATGACTTAATCTTAACATCACCTAAATGGATTGCTCTTTGCATCTCGGTTAGAACCGATGCACGATTGTTTCCGATAAAGAACCCCGGAATCAAATCCACATTTATAACTTTACCATCACTTAGGGTCTTATGACCTTGTTTAATATAACCACTTAACCTATCTCGTGTTGGTTTGTGTGATACTTCGGCATAATGGATGTTCTCATAGCCGTATTCCAGCAGTTTCTCAATAGTTTGGACCCCATACCCACCTGTGACATCAACAACGGCATATGCGTCATTATAACGCTTCCCGTATTGGTATGCAATTTCAGCAAGCATCTGTGGTGTAACCTTTCCGTAATATTCAGCAACCTGTACGACTTCGGTTCGTCTAACTTTCTTCTTTTTTGACTTACCGTTCTTAGTCACAACCTTTTCTTCAATAATTTCCTTGACCTTTAACATATTCAATGTAGAAAAGTCTTCACCGTGTCCCGGTGAGGCATCGAGTGACATAATATAATCTTCACCCGGCAGGGCTTCCTCAAATACCCACATATTCCCATCGAGATATTCTTGATTAAAATCGCTCTGAATTTCATGGTCCTCAATTCGTTTCAAAAATTCTTCGGCAATGAAGTTATCACCAGAACCAAGGAATGAGCACAGTAATTCCTGTGCGATTTTACGCATATCACCATTAGCATTCTTAACTTGGTCTTCAAACCAAGGACTACTGGCTTCCCAACCATCACTCTGCAATGCAATACGTTGCTCATCACTTTTCCCGTTATCTTCCAATCTAATCTCATTGGTTTTTCCCTTGTTTTTGAGCCAAACCAAATCCTTATTGTACCTTGGGTCATTAAACCACCAGAGTTCAACGGCATGGAAATTATTTTTTGACTTACCGTTTTCATCAAGTTCTCTTGCACCTTGAAAGTGTTTATAGAAAACAGGGTCGAGACCATTTGGTGTGCTTACCATAATCGCACGTCCACCAGTTTGTAGTGTTGGCTGTGCCGAGGTCCAGAACTTATCACCCTTTTCTGCCCATGCGGTTTCATCCCAGAACAACAGCGTTGGTGTCATACCACGAAGTGATTTTGAGGCAAATGCACCAAGTTTTGAATTATTATCGTAATACTTTAGCTTTTGTGTGTCCTTAAGATTATCTTCAGATTCTTTTCCGGTTTTGGGTTTAAGCCAAGATGGACAACTCTCAATAAAATCAACAACATCACTCATTAACTCATCCCTAGCGGTTTCGAGTTTATCCGCAACAATAGCTGCTTGACGGTTCTTATTAAACATCACATACCATGCGATAAACGCACAGGTGGTTGTACTAACTCCTGCCTGACGATATTTATTGGCAATAACGAAACGATTTTCTTTTTTCCTAAGTGCTCTCACCAATCTTTTTTGAAATGTAAAAAGTTTAAATGGAACAATCATTCCCGCCTCACCTTGAGTCTGGTCAAAGACAGTTAAATAAGTTTCAATGAAGTATATTGGGTCTCTGGCACATTTAACAAATTCTTCTTCTTGTTCTGGAATAGTTAAATCACTGACTTTTTTAGCAACACCACTTTCGGTAATTACAACGGGTTCAATACTTCCGGCTTTTCGGAGTTTTTTTGCAAGTTTTCGTGCTTCCTCTTTTTGTCGCTCCTTTAACATATCAAAAGGAACTGCTGGTACGTGTTCGGGGAAACTCTCTTCAGTTTTCGATTTCTCGATTTTCAATTTCTGAGGTTTCTTCTCCAAATCACTATTTAAGTCGAGGTCAAGATTCATTCTAAAATATTTATAATAAATACTATCGACCTAAAAATAGCAAAGCACGCTACATATCTTGATGTAACGTGCTCCGATTTCCTTCACCCAAATGGTGCGATGAACTTAAACGCAAGGCACGGTAATTATCTTGAACTATCGTGCCTCGAAACCTTTTCTCCCTAATCTGGTGAGATAGGCGATTATAAATACTAGAACTCTATCGAAGAGGTCTCAACAAATTCTTTATCTTTTAAAATAATACTCCTTGAACTAAATAAATCCTTAACCTTCGCCAGCGACATACCGTAATGGAATACTAGTAATGGTAAATCATCCTTTTCGCTTTCAAACATCTTATCATAATCACTGTAAGTACCATCCGGTTCTTGTTCTAGTTCATAAGCAAGAGCATGAATTGTGTGATAACCGTGCATATAGTCCCTATCAACGGCTTCATGTAAACAGAAAAAGTTCAGACTGCTGGTTTTTAGACTATAAAGTGCATCAATATATTCACTTTCAGGGGGTTCGGCATTATCACAGGCAGGACTTGTATCCCACATCCAACCCATGACATCAATATTTGTTGGGTCTAGGGAGAAAATAAATTCATAAAGCCCCTCATCCCTTGCGTTATATCCAATCTTTAAGATGTATATCAATTTTAGTTTATCCTCATCCATAACATTGTTTTACTATAAATACTGAGAACCGGATTAATTCTTACTAAAATGGAGTCCGGCTTCAGTTTTTATTGCAGACAATATGATGTTCAGAGAATAATCATACATTGACATACTCTTACTTTCCTTCTTTTTAAAATATTGAGCAGTTAAACGAGATGCCACGGATAGTAATAATCCGATTACTGCCAAGACGGGGTTGATTAACAACGCAAGAGCAGTAAGTATTAGAAAACCAATACTCAACTTAGTCATTACGAGCTTCCAACTCAATATAATGTTAAGAACATCATCACTATATTGCGTGAACACTCTGCGGTATTCAAGCCAATTAACCTCAGAATTATCTTCCTTAGTTCCTTGAACCTCGGCAAAGATTTCAAGTTCACGCTGCTTGGAACCACCAACGTAGCTTCTCTTGAATTTTAGTTTATTAAATTTTCTGTGTATCATAGCTTCTTATACGACAAAGGTAATTAATTGTTACAAAAAAACCCGAATTTCTTCGGGTTCTTTCAAAAATATTTATTATGGTACTTCTATATTAGATTCCACCCAGTTGGGTTTTGCCTTGTGTTCCACCCTGACTAAATTGACTCTTAGTCGCAGCGTTCTTAACATCAGGAGATGCAAATTGAATACCATTGGGTCCAAGTCTTAATGTACCACCACCAGCTTCAACATATTGTTGTAGAATCGCATATCTTTCAGGAGTTGAAGTTTTCTTGGCAGCATTGAAAATCGTACCCATTTGTGGATTATTTAATATTGCCTGAAATGCTTTGTAGAAAAGTTGACCAACACCTTTTGCATCATTGGGGTCTAGCTTCTGAAACTTCTCTTTCAAACTCCAACCAAAAACTTCTTCAATTGCAACCGACTCGTATAATTCGAATTGCTTGTCAATGGTTCTATCAAGTTTCTTCAGAGTATCTGATTTCTTACTCTCATTAAGACTTGGCTTTTTCAAACCAGCTTTTTCTTCAAGTCTGTTACGGATATACTTTCTGAGTTTGACTTCACTTTCATTCATTTCGACTTTAACGCTGTCTTTGGTTACTTCAACAGTTGTTATTTCAGCACTTTCTGGCTTCACAACTCCACCACCCATTGGGTCGAAACCGACACCAAATTCAGCATTAGGTTGTTGTCTGGGCTTAGTTAAGTCTAGTACATTGTCATCATCATCTTCTGGTGCGTCTTCAACCGGAGCTTCTTCAGCACTAACATCGAGGTCTTCAATTTCAATGTCCTCACCTTCTTTTTCTTCACTTTCTTTCATTTCGACTTCAGGAGCCTTTTCAGCACTCAATGGCTTACCTTTTTTCTCACTAACTTTAATATCAACTTCTTCTTCCATTGGAGGCATAACTTCTACGCTATCAACCGGAATTCCTTCTTCTTCATTAGCTCTGAATTTACTGAGGTCAGCAGTACCAGCAGCACCAGCAACTTGATTACTAATTGTGCTTAGAATACTTTTAACATTAATTGGTTCTTCTCCTGATTTCTCAGCATGCTTATTAACAGCAGCAATTTTCTGACCTAATTCAGCAGCAACTTTTTCGAGTTTACCAAGTGCAGCATTTTTTTCACCAGCATGATATGTTTGTTTAACATTCGTAGCAGCTTGCTGTACGCCTTGAGCAACATTTTGTCCAGCTTGTTTAACTGCTTGTCCAGCTTGTTGTACACCTTGTTTAATACCCTGACCTGCTTTCTGACCTAAATGCTTGAGTCCACCGAAAAGTTCATCGATTTGTTGTTCTTTCATTTCAGCACTACACTCATTCATTTCCATTGAAAATGGCTCAACTTGATTAGCATACTCATCGTGTCCATATTCGCCCCTTAATTTTTCAAGAATTTCTGGAGTAATAAATAAAGCTACTGCTTTAAAGTCACCATCATTCTGACCTTCGCCATGTGCGTTTGCGTAACCGCTAACCATATTAGTCATTTCTTCTTCACCACATTCTTTAATAGAATCGGCATTGTAACCACGTGATTCTGCATATTGAGCAAATCCACCACATTCTGCGCATTGTTGTTCTGCAACCTCTTCTTCGGGTTCTGTAGCCGTAATCTCGGCATCCATACCTTCAGCATCTTCAACACTCTGTCCCAAGTCTTCGATATCTTCAGGTGGGACAACTTTTGTAATTTTTTCAGCCATTTCTTTTCTATCTTCGATATCGATATCAGGAAATTTATCCTTAAATGCTGAAAGAAATGTATTAACATATGACTTGACCTGAGAATCAGTCAATTCTGTTTTTCTAATATTGTTTGTAACCTTGCCAAGCATTTTTACGATTTCTCTTTCCATTTCAGTTTCCGGGTCTTCAACTGCAACCTCTTCACCACTATCAGAACCCATACCATCATCAGCAGGAACTTCATCACCCAATGGGTCAGCACCCATTTCAGCATCACCACCAGCAATTTCAGCATCGCCAGCACCCATTTCAGCATCACCTAATTCAGGGTCACCATCAGCAGTAGCTTCAATACCAGCATCTAATTCAGCACCACCAGCATCAGCTTCAGCATCACCCATAGCTTCAAGTCCAGCATCCATTTCAGCAGCACCATCATCAGCAGGAATTTCGGGAGCAGGTGGTGGGGCAGCAGCAGCATCTGTTGCAGCATCCAAATCACCTAACTTACTATCAGCCTTTTCAATTTCTTGTTCGGCTTTACCTTCAATAATCATGGTTTTCTTTCCAACACTTTTCATTGGTTTCACCTCAAGACCCTCATTGATGGTTTTAAGCATCATGTTTCTATTCTTTCTGGCTTCAGCTAATTTACTATATTCATAATCAGTAACGTTTCCGAGTCCACCAATATATGCGAAATCCGCAGCATCTAGGTTTTCATTAAGTCCACCTTTTTTGATGTAGTACTTATGCTGTTCTTTAACAATACCGTATGCAACACCATTTGCTGCTCTTTCAATATCAATTAAAGTACCCATGTTACGAGTGCCTGATTCATTTACTTGAGTTTTCTTTACCCCAGCTAGGTTGTTCATTCTGGCGTAATACGAGTCCTCTGATGTATATTTTTTCTTCATTTGACTAAATTTTTATGTGCTAATTATTGGTTACATTTTTTTATAAATACTTAATTAAGACCAAAAAAATGCAATACCTATATTATTTCCTTCTTTTCATTAACCACACCGTATTTAATAAGCATTTCATTTACCCTTGGTGTTATCAAATTTTTTCTCTTATAATTATCAATAACAGATTGGTTCGCACCGATAATCGAAACGCTTTCATTAAGATTCTTTCGATTCGAATGTAGGTCCGCAACTATTTCATAGAACACTTTCTCGGCTTTCTTACGCTCGATGTATTCGTTTAATTGTTGCTTTGTTACGATAATCCTTCTCATGCCTCAATTTTTTGTATGTCCTCATTAAGAAATTCGTTCAAACTAAGTTCTTTGGTGAGATAATTATTCTTCATTTTCATGAGTTTCTCAAGATACCCGGTATTTCTCAATACTTTAAAGGCGATGTTCTCTGACGAAAATTCACCACTCTTATCGAGTCCGCTTTGTCTGAGTTTCTTTATTTTGTCTTTGAGTGCTTCGTGCTTTCTCAGAAAATCATCTGCGTTTTGATTGGTTTCCAAATCTTCAATAGCATTCATTAAATCGGCTGACTTTAATTGAACGTTAGCAGTATCGATGTTAACTATTTTTTTGGTTGGTTTCCTAATCCACTCGTCTTTAACCAGCGAATATGTTCCAGATGAATGATGAGGTTCGGCACTGTCTTGGAAATACATCTCAACATCGTGCCCCTTTACTTGAATCGGTAATCTCTCTGCCCAGAGTGCTTTTTTTAACTTAAAATAATCACCCACAAACTCTTTGTTCTCAGAAATCTGGTTAAAGTCCAATACGATATGAACATCCATATCGGAATTCTCGTTGTAATTAAAATTGGCGATACTACCAGTTAAAATAACGTCCTTAAAGTTAAGGTCTTCAATTCCAGCAAACTCAATGAATCTCTTGGCATTTAATAATAGGATTTTTCTAATATCGGGTTTGATTTTATCATCAGTTTCCCAGACAAGCGGATTCAGTGTGTCATGCATTTGAATTGACGACACATCCACAACATCGGGTTCAATAACCTCTTTCAGGGTATCTGAAACATCATTGCGCCTCCAATACTTACTTGACCAAAAACGTGGATTCTTTTTCACCTCGCCCATACCAATTATTAAATGAGAATCAAATTATTTTGCTCCACCAACTTTCGCTACTGCTTGAACAGGAATTTTAGGTTTTGCTGGAGCTTCGATTTCTTCATCCATTTCCTCTTTCTCATCTTCTTCCTTATCTTCAGCTTTTTCCTTATGTTCCGCACCTTTTTTCTTGTCGAAATTCCATTCTTGAAGATTTTCTACATCCATAGAAACTTCTTCACCACCTTCTCCTTCGATTTCCTCTTCCTCTGCTTCTGCTGATTCTTCACCTTCTTCATCACCATGAACCATAGCATAAAGGCTATCAATCTTTGCAGTTAATTCAGCAAGTTTCTCTTCTGGTGATTGCTCAACGGGTTCTTCCGCACCATCAACATCCATTGCTGGTTCTTCAGCAGGAACTTCTTCCGCATCCATTCCAAGAACTTCTAATTCTTCGTTTAATTTGGGTTTAAATGTCTTATCGAGTCTAGCTGTGACTTCGAAAAGTCTTTGTTTGTCATATTTCATAATTATGAATTTTTATATAAATACTAAGTCAATCCAGTTAGCGCACTAAAAAGATTATTGTTATTTTTTATAAATACTCAGCGATATTCAATTGAGTTCAGTATTTATGATTAAATTCCTCTACGAAATGAATTTAGAATGCTTAAATGATATCATAACCAGTAATTTGGCAATACATATTGACCTAACTAGCCTCAAATCATGGGACTTGAATACGGGGTTAACCTCCTTCAGCATGACCAAATGGTCAGGTGCGGTTTCAGATAATATTAATCTACTTGATTTCGGTTTAACTGGGTTCGATAATGGCAGAACCAATAAGATGTGGAGTGGAATCACAATAACTTCAGATGACACGTTATTCTCAATGTACCCCGTTGGTTATAATGAAGTCGAAAATCCTATTGCTGGTGAAACAAGCGGGGTTACAGTCACAACAGAACTACTCCCAATTACCGGAATCACAACAGGTACTAGTGGAAACTATTTCGAACTAGATGGTGGATATCTTCAGGGATTCTTCAAATTAGAGGGTTTTAATTATGAATTGTTTCCGGCAAGATATAATTACGGAATCACAATCGAAACTATTTTAAATATTTACTCAGGTTCATCTGGTATATTCTATATGATGGGTGCACGTGCAGAAGATAAATATAATCCATACTTCAGTGGTGAGACTATGACTGGTACTACAACCACTGGTGTAACAACAAGTTTTGATAATTACTTAGACGCTCTTGAACCACATGAAGTAATTAATTCTGGGTTCAGTATGCCAGAAGAGAACATGTATAGAACCGTTTATAGTGAAGTACCGCCTCTTGATAATATCAAGAATAACGCAATAGCATTCGAACTAACTCAGGATAAGAGATTGGCTTACAAGTATATTAATAATGAAGGTTTAATCGTCACCAATAGTTCTCCAACAATATTAAACCAAACCGGGTTTACGATAATTACAATGGTATTTGCTCCAGATGCCCCTGTTATTGCCCCAAGACTATTGGAATGTGCCGAACAACGCTTGGGTAAATTAATATTCTATGTTAATGGTCGTGCGGTCTGGACGATTAAAGAATTCCCTGAGTTCTATTTCAAATCATTTTCAAATGATAAGGAGAAACAGGAAGGTGTTCCATATTCAATAAGTTGGGGTGGTGGTAGTTTTGGTTTAAAAGAATCGTGGCATTACGACTATCAGACCTATATTATATATAATGGTCAGAGTCAGAATTATGTTGACTCTAAGCTCTTAGTCGAATATGACCCAATTCCAACGGACTGCTATATTCCACCAACCGGAGGTACTGGTGCAACCCATCAAGATGGCTTGTTATTGAGTGCCGACACAACAACTTTTACATATGAAGACCCATGTGAACCCGGTGTTGAACATCCAATGACAGTATTACGTGTTGAATATACCGGAGCCACAGGTGCAACAGGGGCTACTGGTAATTCCTATTTTCTAAAGTTCAACCAACCGATTTCAATGTTATCAAATCGTGACTATGTCGCAACACTGTCATTGTTTAATGATGGCTTCTTTAACCCGGATTATACGAATAAAGTCTCAATTCTAATGTATAGTGAGGCGGTTGATATCGATGTGGTTGATGACACCGAATATGTTGTGCCATTAAGTAATGCATATCTTCATGAAATTGAAAGGAATGGTTTGCATCCGTTCCCAGATAGACAAGAATATGAATGGGTTGTTGATGGAATTAAATATTACGGTGAAACCGGATATCCTGTAACCAGAAGTGGTATACAAAAAGTCGGTTATATCGGTCCCACAGAAAGCGCAAATGGAACTGGTTATGTGAGTGGTGAAATGAGATGGCTACCAATGACCAGCATATTCAGAACACCCAATAATACCGGACAGAACTTCGTATACATGGGTTTATTAATCGAAACAACGGGCGTACTTAATACTGGTGGTACATTGTTTATTAACGATTTCGTATATAATGCTGCTGACATCTTGGTTCAAGACGAAAGAAAATCAGACCTTACTATTGGTAATAATTTCGATTCAAGTTTTGATGGTGGTATTCAAAAACTTAGAATCTATGACAGGGCATTTACTGGACCAGAAGTACTACACAACGCATTAATTGAAAAGGAAAAGAATCCCAACATCGTTGTGAGTAAAGGGGGTAGAATAATTTATAGATAATGAATGTACTGGATATTATAAAATCTGAAATCAAGCTACTGCTATATGAAAGCGATTATCGTGGGGAACATACAGCCCCTGTTCCCGAAGGTAGTAATTCAATGTATGACTTAAGTGATGTCTATGATGATGATTTTTATGGTTATGATGCGGTGAGAATGTATGGACATTATCGAGATTATCGGGATAATCAGGCGATTTCAATAATTCAATCAGCAAAAGGTAGACCGAATAAACCAATTAAAATTTATCGTGCCGTTCCTGATGTAAATTTTGATTTGAAATCAAAACTCAAACCATTATTGGATATCTATAACTATTATCAGCAGTGGAATATGTTTCCAATGAAAAATCAAATCGTTTATGATTTACAGGATAAGTATAGTATCGATGACCATAGTTATGACGAACAACAAGAATTGATTTTAAATGACATAAAGACCCAAATCGATAATCTTCAATCAGAAACAGAAAAAGGTCTTGGTATCGGTAGTGGTGATTGGGTTACTATTGACAGAAATTACGCCAAACTACATGGTGAAAGTAATCTAGGTGGACGTTATAAAATAGTAAGTAAAACAGTTCCGGCAAAAACATTATATACTGACGGAAATGATATTTTTGAGTGGGGGTATGTTATATGAGCAGGGTTTCAGAAATTTTCAAGGGGTGGAAGAATTATGTCTTCACTAATCCAGATGTGGAAGAACTCGCTAAAGAAAGAATGGAAATTTGTGTTGGATGTGAGTTCTTATCGAATAGAAATTATTGTGACTTATGTGGGTGTTACATGCCAGCAAAAGTCAGGAGTCCTAAGTCCAAATGTCGAGCAAAGAAATGGTGATTAATTAGCGAGTTTATTCACGTAATCATGAACCTTTGGGGTCCAATTTTTTTTTTCGCTGGTGATAAATAAATACGTATTCTCATATGCTTCTCCACTAACCTCATCGGAATCTACACATATTTTCGAATAACTTTCAAGGAGTTTGGTTTTACCGTTTGCTGTAATATCAATTCTTCCATTTAAACATGTCATGCAGCCAACATAATAGCGTTGTTTCATCTCAAATGACGAACCTTTGGGTATATAAAAGAATACCACGCTCTCATCAGCATTCTCACTTTCCAATTTCTTGTATTTGATTTTATCATCATCTTCACAATTATCCCATTTAGTAAAGAAACGAATAACAATTCCATCATCTACATCATGAACACTTGGAAGTTCTTCGATTAGTTCTCTTCTTCTTTTATGTAGAAGAGTATCTATCTTGTTGAGCACTATTTGTTTTTCTTCTGTCATTTTAGCAATACTGTGTGTTTAGAATATTATCTTTTTTGTCAGTAGTTCTAATTTCCAGCGTTTCGTTTTCAATAAATCCCTCAAGATAATGTCTCATAAATAAGGTTTGGATTCGTGGGGGAGCTTGGTTGAATGCCACAAAATCGATTTCATCACCTTCAATAGTCTGAAGAGTCACATCAATATCGTTCCATTCAAAGACATCGTACCACGACTCACCCTCCGGTGCGTTATTATAGTCACCGTGGTCAGTCCAACCATCAACACCAATATCAACCTTATCACTATTGAAATATAGATTAAATTCGAGTGGTTCTTTTTGCATGTCGTAACGATATTCGATATCAACACTATATATCAAGGTTATTCTATCGGCATTCTCGGTATCGGTTTCGTCCCAATTTCCTCGGATATAAGAATCGGAGATTTCTTTGATTCGGACCTTATCATTTTTACCTAAAAGTGCGTCACAAATAAATTGCTTTTGTAGGTCTGGGTTTTGTAGTAAATCAGTCACCTCTTGTTCCTTAAGAAGCTCGTCATTACTTAAAAAATCAAAACTTGAGATTTCTTCGTTTATTATTTTGATAAAATCTGTCTCAATCATTTGGGGTCATTTTAAATAAATACTGTAAAATATCATAAAAATTTTATTTATTCTTACAAAAAAAATGACCATACCCTTACATAAAACATATTCACTTAGTATTTATATTTGAAAGTCATTGCTTAATAATTTATATTAAGTTAGGTCTGAGTAAATCAGGAATGGTTTTCAAATTTTATCGCCAGACAGTGGTTATGTAAAATTTGAGACTTGACGAAAATTTGAATTTGGTGATTGCACTGCGATTTATTTGTGGTGCAATCATTTTTTATAACATATTTTGCAACTTTTTTCGTTTTTTTTCGTAAAATGTTTGTATTTATAATTTTAATGCATATATTTGCATAGAGTTTAAGATTAATAGTTAGTATTATTGAAAGATGAAAAATTTAGTGAACATAGTACCCCAACCGCAACAGCATCCAGTGATGACTGAATGGGGAAACTACACTTAATTTTTCGAGAAGAGAAGTTTTAGGTTAAACAGGAACCCCATTCGCAAGGATGGGGTTTTTTTATTATTAAAAAGTTTAGAAATTATGGGAAAAGGTACTGAAAAAAGTAAGGAAAAAAGATTGAAGAATTTGTATATGCAATTAGTGCAATATAAAGACAATCCTGCAAAAGCAAAGAAAGTTGAAGGCAGAATTGCAACGCTTGAAAACAGTAAGTAGGTTCTTTGATGTATTCGGGGTGTAGCGCAGTTGGTAGTATGCGAAACCCGAAGTTCTTTGAAGTATTGATTTTACGATTTAATTAGTATTTATAATAAAAAGTTATTATGGATATTAGTGAAATAAACGTTATCGTAAAGAAATCTAAAAGCAAAAGTGATGTTTGTAGGGGATTTGGTTTTCCCATTAATGGGACTGGACTTAGAAAGGTAAATGAAATAATTACTGAAAACAATATTGATGTCAGTCATTTCGATAGAGGTAAATCGAAAATGAGAAAATATGTGATTATCGATAAAGAATGTCCCGTGTGTGGAAAATGGTTCACAACAAAATTGGGGCATCGTAAAGAGAAAACTGTTTGTTCTCATTCATGTGCTAATACGTTCTTCAGGACAGGGGATGATAACCCAAATTATAAAAATGATGATAAATTAAATGGATTATCATCACACAGAATAATTTGTTTTCGTCATCACGAAAAAAAATGTGTTTGTTGTGATGAAAAATTAATTGTTGAAGTACATCATTATGATGGCAATAATAAAAATAATAAACCAGAAAATTTTGTTCCTCTATGTCCAACACACCATAAATATTGGCATAGTAGATTCAGGTGGAAAATTAGATTAATTGTCGATAACTATGTGAAAAAATTTAAAGAAGATAATAATATCGAGTAGTTGGGGAGTCAGGTCACCCCGCCACATTTGGGATGTGGAGAACTCGCAGGTTCGAATCCTGCCTACTCGACAAGTATGCCAGTAGAAATGGTTATCTGAGTGGTTTATGTGCGGGTTGCAAACCCACATAGATTTAAAGGACGTACAGGTTGGTGCAACCTAATCTGCTCGTCATCGAGACGAGAGTATCGAAAGCATACCATACAACAGGTAGGCAGATGGAGAAAGCCGGGTGACATGGGTCACTTGAGTACAGGTTCGATTCCTGTCCTGTTGACAAAATTATCTGGGTGTATTGCAGATGGCTATACTACGATGCCTTGGAAGCATCGGTCCGCAGGTTCGAATCCTGCCACTCAGACAAAAACGGTGGTGTAATACTTTACATTAAGTAACCATCTGAATTCGAGAGGGAACGCTCGACAGGTAAATAGTTCTTTGATATATGGTGGTTTTGGTGTAACTGGTTAGCATTACAGTCCGTGAAACTGTCGGTGAGGGGTTCGAATCCCCCATTCCACCCTTTTTTTAAATTAGGTTCGTATTTATTACAAACGTTATTAACAAATGAAAAATAAATATAAGAAAGAAAATTTTGAACCCATAGTAAAAAAATCGAAAAGTTATTCGGAAATTTTAATTGGTTTGGGAATGTCTACTCATGGTAATAGTAGAAGTACAATAAAAAAATATGTTAAACTCTATGATATTGATATTAGTCATTTTGAAACTAATAAAGAGAAAATGATAAGAGTAAACAAAAAATTGGGTAGATTGAAACGAAGACCATTATCTGAAATAATGGTGGAGAATTCAACATATACGAGCACTAATCATTTAAAAAATCGATTGTATGACGAAGGATTAAAAAAACGAATTTGTGAAAAATGTGGACAAGACGAATGGTGGTGCGGAGAAAAAATTAGTTTGATTCTTGACCATAAAAATGGTATTAGTAATGACCACCGTTTTAAGAATCTCAGAATTTTGTGTCCAAATTGTAACGCAACACTACCAACACATGGTGGGAAAAACATGAAAAAGGGGTAACCTAATTCATGATAATCTGAAGTAATACTTTAGATTATCATGATAAAGTAAAGTAGGGTCACTGTCCTCCCGATGGGAGTAGGTAAGAGGTGTAACGTCCGAGAGCACCCGCCCTAATATTGTCTCGTAGTGTAATTGGCAACACAACTCCCTCTGAAGGAGAAGAGTAGGGGTTCAAGTCCCTTCGAGACAACAAATATATTTTTTGGTGAATGTGTTGTTTTTCGGCACTTATCGTCAAGTATATATTGACCTGTGGCAGAATTGGCTAATGCATCGCCCTTTGAAGGCGACACCGAGAGGTTTAAGGGTTCGAGTCCCTTCAGGTCAACCATTGGTTCGGTATGAACGAGAAGGTTTATTGGGATTTGTTTGTATCGAGGTTTAGTAGTTCCAAGGTCGCCAAAGAATTAGACCAAAAATCCCGCCATTGACCCGTAGTGTAATTGGTTAACACGTCTCACTTTGACTGAGAAGATTACAGGTTCGAGTCCTGTCGGGTCAACAATTTTTACGACAATGTGTTGGTAATGTTGCGTTGCAGTTAGGACAAACAATTCTAAGATTCACTATCCTATGGTCGGAGTTGTCACCATTAATATGGTCGAGAATAAGTGCCATTCTTTTTCCATACCACCATTCATCTTGTCCACATTTTTCACAATTTCGCATTTTTAATATTAACTACTTTCACCTTTTTTATTTAAAATATCTTTGATTTCATCAAGTTTAATCATCACCTTTATTGATTCTGTTTTATTGACATAATCAGTTAATTCAAGTAATTCTGCTACACCGCTTAATACTTCAAGAGCTTCTTTCTCGTTATCAACCAATTGTTTAACTCTATCTTCTTCTCGTTTCAATAATTCACCAACTAAGTTTTCCATATGTCCTTCAATAACACTAACTAATTGATTGGGAAGGAACGGTTTTTGTACATATGCATCGAGACCAGATGAAATATCCAATGCATACTTATCATATGAAGAAACACCAATAATTGGAACATCTGGGTTTATTTCTTTTATTTTAGTTGCAGCCATCTCACCACCCATTATTGGCATCTTAATATCCATTAATATCAAATCAATATCTTGGTTCTTAGAATAAAGTTCCACGGCTTCTTTACCATTTTTTGCCCACAACAATTCCGCTCCGGTTTTTTCGAATATCTGTTGAATTAACTGGTAATTAGTTTCGTCATCTTCGGCAATAAGTATCTTTCTAAATTTCATAATAGATATTTATTATAAATACTATTTTTATTGTCGAATGATGGATATCTGAAAATAAATATTATCTTTGTAATGGTTACTATTTATTTTGACCTAAAACAATAATATGAACGCAGAAGAACTATTAATAGGAATCAAGGGGTATATTAAATCCTTAGAAATTGACGAGTTGGAACCAATTATTACTCCAACCATGTACGACCCGGACCAGTTACAGAATGATGTGAGCATCGTTATTATGGAAAAGGTTGAAGGTGGGACAATTCCGAGATTCACGATAAATGTCAAAGACTTAGAGGGGATAAGAAACTGGAATAATGTAAAAAAGGAATTAAGAAATGGCTAAGACAAGAGTTGGTAGTAAAGAAAACTCCTATATTAACGGAGAATGGAGAGCACACGCAGGTGCTGCATGGTTAAAAAGATTCACCTCAAAGAAGCGTAGAAGGCTTGGTAAAGCCGATATTGATAAAAGGCAAAGCGATGAGCTATAAACTATTCCTTGATGATGTCAGGAGACCTGCAACTGCATATAGTTACATGGAACTTCCGATTTTTCTCGAACCCGAATGGATTATCGTCAGGAATTACTATGCCTTTATTTCATTGATTCAACTAAAAGGTGTACCAGAAGTCATTGCTTTCGACCATGACCTCATGGACGTTCATTATAAGAAACAAGAATTTGATTACACCGATGAAAATCTTGAAAAAACAGGTTATCACTGCGCCAAATGGCTTATTGATTACTGCATGGATAATAAAGAAGAACTCCCAAAGGTAATCATTGTGCATTCAATGAATCCCTATGGGAGTGCAAATATCAAGTCATTGTTTGATACTTATTTTAAAGTCTGGAATATCGAACATAGTCCAATATTAATGAATCCATATCTTAGGATATAATTACCTTCTACTACTTGAAGAACTTCTTGTAGCACTACCCCTACTTGATGAACTACTTGACCTTGGGGCACTATAACTGCTTCTCGAAGGTGAGCTACTTCTACTATATGACGGTGCTCTTGACGGTGCTCTTGACGGAGCACTGTAACTTCTACTTGGTGTAGTAGGTCTTGAATAAGAGCTACTGCTTCTGGTTGGAGTTGTACGTTGATATGTACGTGATTGTGTACGTGGGGTTGTACTTACTCGATTTTGGTTTGTTGTACGATTATATCCCTGTTGATTTGTTGTTCTAGGTCTATTATAAGTCGGGGTATATGTACGAGATTTAGTATTTGTTGTTGTGCGATTTTTAGTATATGTTGTCGAAGACCTTGTTGTTATTGGTC
>Ga0210003_1000623_pt1 | contig 31985 bp, 51 predicted proteins | sample LantaG_FD_182804 | JGI IMG/M metagenome (GOLD analysis project Ga0210003, IMG submission 182804) | Deep subsurface microbial communities from Baltic Sea to uncover new lineages of life (NeLLi) - Landsort_02402 metaG (SPAdes) (version 2) | ecosystem: Environmental > Aquatic > Marine > Oceanic >... | reverse complement strand
GTGCTACTATTATATTCAACTAGCAACCCCATCACGGTGGGAGTTCAGTTTAGTAATAAAGTTAGAGCAGTTAGAATAGGAACTTAAAAAAATAAATGAAGGAAAATAATTATGGGAGCAGGAGAATGGATTGCCCTTATAGGACTTGTATTGTTTTGGGCTGTAACACTAATAACTTTTTGGGTAAGAATAGGAGTTCCTTATCAATTAAACGCTGCTGGAACAATAGGTCAAATATCATCACATTTGGGTTATGATAGATGGGATGATGATTAAAAAATATATATAAATTAAAAATGTTATGGAAGATTTAGAAAATATGTTGTTTGATTATACTTTTATTAGTGGTGCTACAATAGAAATGTGGAGAGAAGATCAATGGGGAACTCCTTTTGAAATAGAATATATTGAGTATCTTTTGAAAAACCATAAAAAGATTGAGAGAAAAAGAAAATTACAAAAAATAAATGAGGGAAAATAATTATGACACCAGGAGAATACATCGCCCTAATCGGGCTTATAATGTTTTGGATAATAACCCTAATAACGTTTTGGGTTAGAATAAAAATCAATCTAGCCGAATTGGATATTAAAATTAAAAATGTGGATAAAAAACTAGATGCACATATTGCTTGGGGTTTAGGTGAGTTCTTAAAAAATGAACAAAAGTTCACTACTATAGCGTCCGATTTGAAAGATAATTATAAAGAACTTGTGAATAAGATTGATATACTAATAGATAAGTTCGCAGATTTTAGAGTGTATCTAGAAAAGAAAGTTAAAGATTAAACGATGTTAGATGTGGTGAATTAGAACAATCAAAAAATTTAAATAAGTTCAACGCAATAAATAGTGAAATCAAAGACAACTATAAAGATTTGGTTATTAAAATTGATGTGTTGATAGAAAAGTTTTCAACTTTTCAAATCTACGCAGAAAAAAACTTTCGTAAGTAATGGTAAATGAAGTTATATTTAATAGTGTGAATGGTGAAGTTGTTAGAAGAACTGATGATGATTTAGTTATATTTACACCTTGGAATGCTGGACTTTTAACATATTGGCAGAGTTATATTGATAAAACATCTGGATTTTGGCAATATGCTCCTGGATCAAATACAACTTCCAACCCCCATATATGGTATGAAAATGATCACAATGGAACATCAGGACCATCTAACGGAGCACTACTACCTACAAATCCGTACCCTTTTCCTACATCTTCTTGGCCTGATAATTTCGCTTCTTTTAGAGCATACCCTTTAGATGATTATACGGTATATACAACAAGGGCAATTTATGGTATATCACAAGCAAATCACGGTTTAGATACTGGTGATTTTAGTATATTCTTTTGGTTCAAGGCTTGTGATACAACATATTATGCTCCTGCTAATTGGAGCACATATCACACTTGGCCCTATAATGTAGGTTATTTCGGTTTAGGACCATATAATTCATCAACTAAAAAGAATAACTTTAATTTTTGGACCATTGCTGGTGATTATGTTTTAAGTCATAATGGAGGAGAAACCACGGTGGCATCTGGAACTTTAACAAATGGAACTTGGTATCATTTAGGTATAGTAAAAAGTGGATCCAACTTAAAGATATATTTGAATAACACTTTAACACACAATATAGCAACAACCAACCCTGATAATGATAAAATCTTTATTATGAACTTTCAAAACGAAAGTGATTTATTCGCACCAACAGGTAGTGGTGATTGGGAAGCACAAACATATAATTTTATAGGAACTGGTGGGTGGCAAACAGGAGATCCAAAATCAAGTATGAGTGGAATATACATATATAATGTTGGTGTTGGTGAAGATGTTAGAAACTATTTATATAATAACACATAACTTAAAAAACCCTCAGGACGAGGGTTTTTTTTTTGATATGAAAACAAAAATCTTGAAGATGTGTGATACAAAAAAATAATTTATGCCAAAAAAATAATGAACTACATCTTCAAACATATATATAAAAAAATTGAGTTTTAGTTTAAGAATAATCAAAATTAGATAAACTTACTTTTGGTATAGTTTCGTAGTTAGTTCTACTTTGACGATCAAGATAGATGTTATATATTTTAGTATAACTCCTTTTACCTCTTTCAGTGAAATAAGCAAAGACACCCGCAGGGTTATACTTATCACAATCAACCAACCTCCAACTTTCCATCATCATACAATATGCTTCTTGGACCTGATCATCGTGAAAGTCAGTTATGAAAAATGCTGCTTTGTTTTTTAAGTTGTCAGCAATCAAGTAGAAATACTCCGATAATTTTTCGGACGCCTTACCCTTACCCTTACACACAACAAGTTCAAAATATAAATCTTCTGGTTTTAAATATACTGCCATAATTAGTTATATACATTTTTTATGTTTTTGACTATTTTAATTTTTTTTATTTGAAAAAAAACCAGAAATTAGCAAACCTTTTATATTTTTAACACTATAAAACTATAAACACATAAAAAAATATTAAGATATGAAAAAAAAATGGAGTATGTGGGACACCTTGATGATGACAAGTCAGTATCCTATGAAAAGAAAAGACGGCATATACCTTTATGAGCCCGAAGATTATGTGAGTTGCTTGTTATGTTATAGGAAAGGACAACTCGTTGGGACATTGAACCATTACAACATAGACATACCTGAGTTTAGGGAAAAGAAAGGCAATGTGTTCATCGTAGTTAAACCATTGTATCAAGGGAAAGGTATAGCGACAAAGTTATTAGAAATGGGTATTGAGAAGTTCAACATAAACCTTGATAATCAAACTTATACAAAGGATGGAAAACTTTTTTTGAAAAAGTTTAAGAAATAGCAAACCTTTTATATTTTTAACACTATAAAACTATAAACACATAAAAAAAGATATGAAAACAAAAGATTTGAAAAGTGAAACAACTTGCCCCCTATGTGGAAAGGCATTGTTGATGGACACATACAGAAACTACGGTGATAAGGTAGTATTACACTTCTGTAAGTGCGGTTATGGTTATCAAAAGTTTTACAGACAAGATGAGAAGAGCAGAACATATTTACACCAAGAGGTATGGGCTGGTATAAGTTGGAATAGAAGCAAACATAATAGTGAAGAGCCTTTAGGTTATAAATACACATCAAGTTGGATGAGAAAACATTTTACAGAGGACGAGCCTGTGGTTAAAAAATACGATAACAAGGGCAGACTAAGGGAAGAAAGGTATGTCACAAGGCGTTTAGATAAACCATCAAAGGTAATGTTTTTCGCAGACGGTAGAATACAATTTTTGGCGTTCAAGGACTTAACGAAATGGCACAACCCTTTAGGACCAAGTGAGATTACATACTCATCAAAACCATACAAAGTGAAAGAAGAACATTACATCTTGAACAACACCTATATCAAAAAGGAAAACTGGTTGAAAGACACCGAGGTTATCAAAACACAAAGAAGAAAGAAACTGGAACAGATAAGTAAATCAGTGAGTTAGAAAAAAATTTGAAAAAACTTTCAAAAAACAGGTTTTAGAGCAAACTTTTTTAATATATAACACTATAAAAACATAAACACACAAAAATAAAATAATAGATATGAAAAGTAAAGCAGAAATTACAAGGTATAGGAATAAGTTAGAAAAGGCTGATAATAGTAGAGCCGCAAATTATAAGGAAGAGGATGAAGAGATAAGGAATAAGATTAGAAATTGGCTTCCTGATGAAAAATCTTTACAGACAGATGAAAAGATAAATCAATTGGTTGAAAAATTAAAATAAGATTATGGATATGAATATGAAATTAGAATATATCGGACAAGCAGACCAATTCTACCTGTTTAAATATAAGGTGGATGGTGAAGATGAAATTACAAGAGTGAGAAAGATAAATGATGGTAAGAATTATGAATTGAGTATTGGGTTTGGAGACTTCAGGACTAAGATGATAATTGATAGTTTAAGCCGTATGGGGAGAGATGTAACGAACCAAATAGGAAAAGATGAGGCATAGTATAGTAAGAGGCTAAAACCTCTTAGAACCTTTTAAAACAATTAACAATTAAAAAAAAATTACAGATATGAAAAGAACAAAAAGAGTATGGACAGATGAAGTGAGAAACTTATTATGGGCAAAAATGAAAAAAGAACTAACCAATGACCCTGATTATTTGAATACGCAAGAGTGGTATTATTGGGCTGCTGCTTATGCAGATGTTGTAGGAGCAAAGAGTTGGATGGCAGTATCATTACAGGTATTATACGGCTTGGGAAAACAGAATTATATTATCAAGAACAGGGAACAGGTCCAGATAGAAAATCAGTTATATGCACAAAAATACGGTATTTATAACATACCATTTAACACCAAGTTATACAAGCCTAAAAAAGTAAAAGTATAATGGAAATAGAAATAAAATATACTGAGCCTGGCATTTGTCCTGTATGTGAAGCAATGGCATTAGAATATACAGACCAAGAAGGTCGTGATGATTATATGGACTTGGAGTTGACTTGGAGTTGTAACAATTGTGGAGCAATTGGAGTTGAAGGGTATAGAATGACTTTTATGGAACATTTTGACGTTGTGCCTGATGAGAAACTTTATTTGAAGATGCAAAGAAAACAAAAATTAGAAAAAATTGAAAAGATATGAAAAAGAAAAAATTAGATGATTGGTGGAATACACCATTTAATAAATGGGAATACGATGAGTATTACAAGTTCAAGAGGAAAGTTAGAACAACAGATAAGCAGATACAAGAGGACTTTTGGCAAGGTATAGAAGAATCCATAGAGAATTATAACGAAACAATTGAAGATAACCAAGACTTCTTTGATAAATAAAAAAAAACACAAAAGAAATGAAATACAAGAAAGACAAAATTGACAGAGCACCCGTAAGTTTATTACTAAATGAAGATTTACTTAATAAAGTTAAAGTATATTGTATGTTTAAGAAGAAAGCCTTTTCAACCACGGTTGAAGATTTACTTTTGACATATTACTTGACACATAAAGAAGATGTGGATAAGGCAAATAACCTATACGATAGTATAGAAAAAAACAATTAAAATGATATGAAAAGAAAGAATTACACCAAAGAAGATTATGAAGCAGTAGCAGATTACTTTTTTGAAAACAAAGACAAGACTATTTCAGGTGAAAAGATTAAACAATTGTTCGGTTTGACCACCGTTAAATTACAAGCAATTATTCACGACCTTAGAGTTGATAATAAACCAATCATTTCATTAGGTAGAAATGGTTATAAATTGACCGAAGATAAAGATGAAGTTATGAAAACTTATATGAGTTTGGTTGAAAGAGCAAAAAGTATATTGGTAGCAGCAAATGGGTTAAAAGATTATATGGAACATCAGGAATAAATCAAACTTTTTTGAAATATAGGACAATAACATAACATAACATAACATATGTTAAAAAAATAAAAGATAGATATGAAACTTAGTAAAGATGGGTTGAACAAGCCCGCATTCCAGATGTATAACAAGTATATACATCAAATTGAAGAATTGACTGACGAAGAAGCAGGAAGATTGTTTAAACATATATTTAGATATGTAAATGATTTAGAACCACCTGAGTTAGAAGATAGGTTGTTAAAGGTAGTATTCAAGAACATCAAAGAAGATTTGAAAAATGACTTGGAGAAATACATAAACGCCTGTAAATTAAAATCATTGGGAGGTAAAAATGCGATGGCTAAAAGATACGGCAAGAAAACATAGCATATGTTATGTAATCATTGCTGATAAGATAAGATAAGATAAGGTAAGGGGACCTTCCCCCTTAAAATTATATTATCAAGGCATACTTAAACCCTAAACCTTTTAAGAAAAAGAGTGAGACTGCGTCTCACTCTGCCCCCTGAAACAAAAAAACAAAAAAAGATTTAGACTTTAAGGATGGGAGGCGCCTTCGGCGCACAGGAATAGACTGAGACTTAAACTTTTTTTATGTTTAAGTTAAAGTGGGGCACGCCTTCGGCGTGGGATAGTTTTAATGTAATAAAATAAATGATATGAGAAAGCAGATTGAAATTGAAATTGTAGGCGATTTTTTAGGTAAGAACGAAAAACGGAACTATTCTACTAATGATATACATTCGGTATGTTTAAAGAATTGTAAAGTATGTAATTTATCACCGTGTGTATTACCTAAAAAAACAAGATGGAACAAAAATAAATGAATGATATGAAAGAAAGAAAAGATTTAACGATTAAAGATTTAGAAAGAAGAAATCTTATTGAAGATATACTTGATAGCAAGTTTAAGTTTAATGATGATTTATATTGTTGGAAGCCGTTTAAAAAGATGGTTGATGAAAAGTGTTGCATATGTAATGCAAGACTTGATTTTGTTGATGATGTAGATATAAGTTTATGGGACAACCCGCATTATGGTAGGAAGTATTCCTGCGATAAATGTGGTGTGAGTTTTGGTTATTATTGGAAACTTATACCTGAAGGAGTTTATGATGCAAGAGTGAATGATGAAAAGATTTTTGACCAATATGAAAGAAAGTTGAAATTGAAAAAAATAAATAAGATATGAGAAAGAAAGAACAGAAAGCAGTTAAAGAATATATGAATAACTATTCAACACCGAAAGAAATTGCGGAAAAGTATAGTATTGATATAGACAGACTTAGAGACTTGATTGAATTAGAGTTGAAAGAAGAACACATTAAAGCAAAGAAAGATTACTTATTTGGAGATCAAGTGGGAAACCCTTTCATAGATTTAGATTAAAACGACCGTGACCACCAACTCATTTTATTAAAAAAGGTGTGGTGCGATCAGTAAAGGAATAGCAATAAACGGCTATTCCTTTTTTTTGGCCCGCACTAAAAAGAGGGGCGGCAACATTTTATATATAAAAGTATAAAAATAAAAAAACCATAAAAAGATGGAAATAATTGAAGGTTTGGTATTTGTAGTTAAAAGTCACGAAAGATTGGAAAGGTTTTATGAGAAAACATATTCAAAAATTATATTAAAATACGGTTTTGATTTGAGCAAAGTTTATGTGTTTGTATCAACAGACAAAGACAAGACAGAGTATCAGGAAAAATATAAGGAAATAAATATAGTTAAAGCACCGAAAGGGGTGGCGGCAGTAGATAATTTTATAACAGATTATTTTGATGAAGGGCAAAAGATTATTTATATGAATGATGATGTGAGCACAATTTTATATTTAAAAGGAAACGGACTAATTGCGAATGAAGTTCAAAAGTTGGTTGAAATAAACAAGGACAATTTATATATAGTTATAAAAGAGTGTTTTAGAATTATGGAGAAGAATAACATTACTTATGGAGGGTTTTACCCCGTGGCTAACGATTTTTATATGAAGAATAGTAAGGGAAGATTTACATTTGGGTTGAGTTTGATTATGGACCCTTTTTCATTTGTGATAAACAATAAGAAAGTGAGAATTACGATAAGCGATAAGAGTGATTTTGAGAAAAGCATTCAACATTTTACATATCAGGGAGCGATTTTAAGGTGTAATTTTATGGCATTGAAGGTTGAATACTACGGAAAGAAAGGAGGCTTCCAAGGCAGGGATGATATTACTGAGTGGGAAACGGCTAACAAGATGTTGAATAAATACCCTGATTATATCAGCAGCGTTATAGTTAAAAAGGAAGGCAAGACATCACTTAGATTTAAGAAGATGAAACCGAAAAAAAGAATTGAATTATGATAAAGATAGATACATTTAGGGAAAATGAAGAAAACCCGAGGCAGATTACAGAAGAACATTTGAAAAAATTGATGAAAAGCATTAAACAATTTGAGAAGATGATGACTTATAGACCAATTGTTATTGATGAGAACAACATTATATTGGGAGGCAATCAAAGATTTAAAGCGTTGGTTGAATTGGGCTATAAGGAAATACCTAACGATTGGGTAGTAAAGAAAACAGATTTTACAGACAAAGAAAAGCAGGAGTTTATTGTGAAAGACAATTTGAACTACGGCTATTGGGACTGGAGCAAAATTGAAGTTGATTTTGAGAGCACAGATTTAGTAGATTGGGGTTTAGATTTACCATTTGTTTTTGAAAAGAAGGTTGAGTTTGATGAGCCGACATCACAGAATACATTTGAGTTCATTATAGATGAAAATAACGATGAACCTGAGATTATTCACACAGAGGAAGAGGTGGATGGAATAGATGAAGATTATGAAGGAATAGATGAAGAAGCAGAATACTTTTTAGACTTAGAAAACAATGAAGCATTACAGACTGAAAGCGCACTTATAAGCGGGCAAAGTTTTACTAATAAATTTGTTACGATTACAATACCAATAGCAGACAAGGAAAGGATGGCACAGACATTGGGACTTATGCAGATGAAAAGAATACTTACATTAAACGAAATAAAAAACATAGTAATAGATGAAAATAAATAGATTGAGATTTGGGAAAAAGAACCCGAGGGGAATAACAGAAGCAAAGTTGAATAAATTGAAAGGTTCCATTGAGCAATTTGGAAAGATGATGGAATTGAGACCAATTATTTATGATGAAAATATGGAGGTTATATCAGGTAATCAAAGATTGAGAGCGATGTTAGATATGGGATATGAGGAAATACCTGATAATTGGTTGAGGGAAGCAAAAGGTTTAACAGAAAAGGAAAAGGAACAATTTTTAATCAAAGATAATTTAACTTTTGGTGATTGGAACTGGTTGAGATTAAAAGAATGGGGTTTTGAAAACCTTGATGTTTGGGGTTTAGATACACCATATTCGGGAGGTTTATTTAACAAGACAATAGCACAGAAAGAAAACGCAGATTTGGACTATAAGTTTATGATTATATACAACAACCCTAATGAGTTGAGAGCGATTAGAGAGTTGTTAGGCATTACAGCAGACGGATCACACTATACAAAAGAAATGATAACTAAATGGTAGAAAAGAAAGAACCAACAAAATACTACGGAAGTCCAAGATGGAGTTATGAACTTTATGATTGTAGTATGCCGATGACATTTGATACATATTCAAATTGCGGTTTTGGATGTTTATATTGCTTTTCACAATTTCAAAAAGGAATAGGGCAAAGCAAAGACAATTACCTAAACAAAAAGATTACCGCAGTAAATGTTGAGAAGGTTAAAAAGTTGTTTAGAGGGGAGATAAAGAACTCACAATTTAACGAGTATATAGAACAGAGGAAGACATTACAATGGGGCGGGCTCACAGATCCTTTCTGCAACATAGAAAGAAGCAGGGGTGTAACCTTAGAACTTTTAGAGTTTTTCCACGAAATAAAATACCCGATTTGTTTTTCAACAAAAGGAGTTTTTTGGACAGAAGATGAAAGATATATGAAATACTTTAGAGATAATGATTTTTGGAATGTGAAGTTCAGCATTATTACAATGGACGAAGAAAAGGCGAAGTGGATAGAAAAAGGAGTTCCAACACCAACAGAAAGATTAGCAGCGATGAAAAGACTGACAGACAACAATTTAATAGGAGGCGTAACCCTTAGATTGAGACCATTTATTATAGGTATATCAACACCATCTTACAAAGAGGTTATTAGAAAAGCAGCAGAAGCAGGGGCAACGGCAATAAGCACAGAGTTCTTTTGTTTAGATGTAAGGAGTTTAATTATGAAAGAAAATATGAAAGTTTTTGATAGTTTGACGGATATGAATACACTGAAGTTTTATAAACAATATAGCGATGGAAATGGTTATTTAAGATTGAGCAGGAAGGTTAAAGAAATATATATTAAGGATATGAAGAAGACCTGCGATGAGGTTGGAATGAGATTTTATGTGAGTGATGCACACTTCAAAGAAGAGTGTGCGAACGGATCTTGTTGCGGTTTAAGCGAAGATTGGAACTACTCACACGGACAATTTACAGAAGCATTATTGATAGCAAAGAAAAATGGGTTTGTGAGTTGGGGTGATATATCACACGATATGAAGCACTTAGAAAATGTGCCTTATGTGGGAGCAGAGGGTTTTAACTCAGGTTCAAATCAAAACAGGGCGAAATACTACGGACTGACAATGAAAGATTATATACACCACTTGTGGAATGACACAAAGCAACAGAAGGGGATATATCAAATGTATGAGAAGATTTTAACACCGATTGAGAAAGATGAGAACGGTGATTTAATTTATAAATATAATGGATAAAAAAATGGCAAGAAAGAAGAAATACACAATAAAGGAAGCGAAAGAAATGAAGGAAAAGGTGTTGAAGATGTTGAAGGAAAACCTTGGAATACTTACACCTGTTTTACAGACATACGGAATACCAACAGGAGTTTATTATAGATGGTTGGATGAGGATGATGATTTTAGGAAAAATGTTAGTGATATAAAAGAAATATCATTAGATTTTGTTGAGAGCAAGTTATTGAAATTGATTAGGGATGAAGATAAAACTGCGATTATATTTTATTTGAAATGTAAGGGCAAAGAAAGAGGATATGTAGAGGTTCAAAGAATTGAACAGGAAACAAGTTTTAAAGAACCATTGAGAATAAATGTAGTTCCTCCAGATGAGCAATATAAAATAGAAGGACCTGATATAAAACAAATACCATAAACTTGGACATAACTTTTAGACCATTACCAATACAATACAAGGTGTGGAACTACCTTTTTGATAAGGACAATACACAGATTTTATTTGGGGGCGCAGCCCGTGTAAGCAAATCATACTTATTGTGCGCTTGGGCAACCATATATTGCTTGGCTTTTCCGCAGATACACGGTGCGATATGTCGTTCAAGATTGACGAGTTTAAAGAAAACAACATTACAGACTTTATTTGAGTTTTTCAGGCATCAGGGTTTGAAAGAAGATAAACATTTTACATTTAACAGAGGCGATATGGTTATTACTTTTCAAAATGGTTCAAAGATTTTTTTTATTGAATTATATAACAACCCTTCTGACCCTGATTTTGATAGAATTATGAGTTTAAGTTTAACATTCGCAGGGGTTGATGAAGTAAGTGAGATTAGTGAGAACGCAATAAATAAACTCCAGACAAGACTATCACATATGTTGATTGAATATAATTTGAAACCTAAGTTATTGTTAGTGAGCAACCCGAATAGGGGTTGGTTATACAACAAATACTACAAGCCGTTCAAATCAAATGAATTACCTAAGTATAGAAAAGTTATATTAGGACTTCCAGACGACAATAGTTATGTGAGCAGGGACTATATTGACAACTTAGAACAATTAGACCAAGGCACCGTTCAAAGATTGAGATGGGGCAATTGGGAATACGCTGATGAAGATTTTAATATCATTAGTTATGACCAGATTTTACAGATGTTTTACAACGACCCGATAGCGGGTGAAAAATATATAAGTTGTGATGTTGCGAACATTGGAAATGATAAAACGGTTATAGGAGTTTGGAACGGGTTGGAGTGTTTTAATATATACACTTATGATAAGGCTGATACGCCGATGGTTGTGAATTATATAAAGGAAAAGATGAAAACTTTTAATGTTAAAATAAAGAATGTTATAATTGACGCAGACGGTTTAGGAATAGGTGTGGCAGATTACTTGAAAGGTTGTGTTCCATTTAAGGGCGGCAGTTCAGCATTGAATAATGAGAATTATAGGAACCTTAGAAGTCAGTGTTATATGAAATTAGCAGATTTATCTGATCAGATAAAATTGGTTGATAAACATAGGGACGAAATAATACAAGATTTACAGGCACACAGATTGAACGACCCTGATAGCGAAGGCAAGACAAGCATTATTTCAAAAGATAAAATTAAACAACACATAGGCAGAAGCCCTGATTATAGTGATATGTTGATGATGAGGATGTATTACGAAATGAAAAGGGTGAGACATAAAACAATTATATATTGATGGCAATTACAGATAAACAGAAAGAATATAATAAAGCATTCTACAAGAAGAATAGTAAGAAACTTATTGAAGATATGAAAGGGTATAGAAAGAAGAACCCTGAACGATGTAAAGAAATACAGAAGGCGTGGTATGAAAGGAATAAAGAAAAGATTTTAGAAAAAAGAAAAAACAAAAATGATCCTGCCGAGTTTAGGGAATACATACGACAATTGATAAAAGAATATGAAGAAAATGAGTAAAAAAGGAACATACTACGAAAGACATAAGGAGGAGATAAGGGCAAAGCAGAAAGAGCATTATGAAAAGAATAGAGAAAGCATAAACAGAAAGTCTGCTGAAAAGTATGAACAAGATAAAGAAAACAGGAAAACATATTACTTAGAGAATAGAGATAAGATACTTAGAAAAATGGCAGATAAACGAGAAGCCGAAAATAAATCAAAAAGAAAGCCTTATGATTTTAGTAATAAGACACCTGATGATATATTACAGAAACAAGGTTTAGTAGCAGCAATAGAAGCCGCACCTAAGTTCAGGGAATATATTAGACAATTGATAAAGGAATATGAGGAAAAAAATAATAGCATTGATGATAAGGAACTGGATCAGTGAGAATTATGATATAATAAAACAAAAGACGATTGGAATAAATGTTAAAGAACCTGATGATGTTTTTCAAGAAGTCATTATTCAGTTTTTAGAAATGGATACTGGTAAGACTTCATTGCTAATAAATAACAATGAGGCATCAAAGTATATTATGGCGATGTATAAGGTAAATTGTTTTAGTAAAACAAGTCCATATCAAAGGACTTTTAATAAATATAAGTATGTAGATTTTGATGAGAATAAACATAAAGAATTACACGACAGAAATACTGAGGTTTGTATGAAAGATTTTGAATTGATGTTGGAACAGGTTGATATGTTTTTCGTTCATAAAGAGGTTTATAAAGATTACATATACAGAAAGATTAAAACAAAGGGTTATAGTATAAACAAGATAGCAAAGGAAAGTGAAATACCGAAGCCGACATTAGATACAAAGTTCAAAAAAATAAAACAAGAATTAAATAAAATAAACGATAGAAATGAAGAAAAAAGAAGTGATTAAACAACTATTAGACAACGGCTATGAAGATTTAGAAGAAATGAGTTGGTCAGAACTTCAGGCATTTTACAAGGAAAAGAAACCATTTTTTCAACTACCATTAAAGAAACCTGATGAGAAAGATGTTGAAGAAAACTTAGAAAGAAAAATTGAAAAGGCACCTGATTTGAGAACACCTTTAGAAAAGACAAGAGCAGAACTATACCCGAAGATTATAGATGTGATGAGAAGATTAAAAGGTAGAAGCAGAGCAACACACGAAGAGTTGAGGGAAATGTTCAGTTTATATAACGCATTTTATTTGAGGGCAGATAGTCCCACTTGTGGTGCTTGTGTAGGTAGAGTATGGCAGACTTTTAGTAAGATAACAAAGGGACACCTTTAAAAAATTAAACAATTTTATATATATAACTGATGATAAAGATAACAATAGATAAAAAGACATATAAAGTTCCTACTTTATTTAAGGAACTGAATATAGCAACATACCAAGAGTTAAACAGAATAGAGGAAAAGGATGAAATTAAAAAACTCATCACATATTTGAATGTTTTAACAGGGATAGATGAGAAGATTATTAGAAAAATAGAGTTAGAAGATTTGAAGAAACTGACAGACAACCTGTTAGTATATTTCAACAAGACCGAATATGAATTAGTTAAAGCCGTTGATGTGAAGGGAAAGGTTTATGTTTTTGATTACAATTTGAGCAATATGAGATTTGACCAATATATAGATTTAGAGGAAATGACGAAGGATACAGATTTAATTATAGAAAACTTACATTTAATAATGGCTATTTTATACAGACCCGCAAAGAAGAAAAGATTTTATCAAAGAAAGTTGAAGATTGAAGAGTATGATAGTGAGACGGTTAGAGAAAGAGCAGACTTCTTTAAAAAGAATATGATGATGGACAAGGTATTTGGAGCGTTGTTTTTTTTTACCAATTTAAGAGCGAAATATATAACAACTTTAGAGGACTTTTTGGAGGAACAGAAGAAACAAAGCGAACAGATTTAGATTTGGAGGACACCAAGAGTGAGAAGTTTTACAAAAAGTGGGGATGGCAATTGGTTTTACATAATTTGGTGGATGGTGATTTAGTTAAAACTGAGGCTATTTATGGAAAAAGATTGTTAGAGGTGTTGAATTGGTTGAGTTTAATAAAGGAAAAAAGTATGTATGATAAATGACGATAGAAGATTTAAATAAAAAAGACAAATTGTTGATTAAACATTTTACATTTATATCAAATATGTTTGATTTACACACAAAGCAGATTAGTATAGTTTTTACAGATATGGCTAAGATTATATTTGATTTAAAAAATAATATAAAGTAATGGCTGGTGATACTTATAATATAACATACCACATAGGAGCAGACACAAGTAGTGCGAATAAAAACTTGGACGAAACTGGAAAAAAAGTTGAAGAGGTTGGTAAGAAAGCAGAAGGAACCAAGAAGGGTTTTGGAGCAATGGGAACCGCAGTTAAAGGCGTAGGAACGGCATTGAAAGCCGCAGGAATAGGTTTGGTTTTAGCAGCAATAGCAGCATTATTCAACTTATTGAAAGAAAATCAAGCAGTTATGGACTGGTTGAATAAGGCGACAAAGACAATGGCAATTTTATTCAACCAATTAGTAGGAGTTATTGGAGGACCTGTTAAAGATATATTTACAGGGTTTTTTAGTATGATGGCTGGTGGCTTTAAAGCAACCGTAAATTGGGTGATGGGCGCAGCACTCGCAGTTAAAGGTATATTTGATGATGAGGCAAAAGCAAAAAGTCAGGCATATTTTGATGCGGCAAAGAAAAACGCACAGGAAACTGCTGATGGTTTTAAACTTATGGCAGACGGTATAGTTGATTTAACCGTGAAAGTATATGAAGGTGCATCAGGTATTGGAGATGCGTATGATAAGGCATCAGCAGCAGCAGACAATTTTATTAAAAGACAGGAACAATTGAAAATAAATGAGGCTGAATTAAATAAGTTTATTGCTGGAAATAGATTAGAATTAGAACAATTGAAGGGAGTTCGTGAGGATGAAACAAAAAGCATAGAGGAAAGAATAGCGGCATCAGACCGTATGATGGAACTTATTCAAGAAGAAGAAGATAGAGCAATTAGATTACAACAAGAAAAGATTGCTTTAATGAAGGCTGATTTGGCTTTAACGCAGACTACCAATGATGATTTGGTGGCAATAGCGAATGCTGAAGCAGAATTAGACAATTTAAGAACCAACGCAGCAGTTAGAAATACTGAAAATATGAAGTTCGCAAATGGTTTAAGAAAAAGAATAGCAGATAAAGCAGCGGTAGAAGAAGCAGAACGCAGAAAAACAAGAAGCGATGAAATAGATGCTGAGATACAGGCAGATATAGATAGGTATGATGCTTTCCTTTTAAGAAAAGCAGAACTTACAAAAGAGTGGGCTTTAGAAGATGCTGAAACAGACCAAGAGTTTTATGAATTAAAATTAGAACAGGAGCAGGAAAGATTTGATGCATTATTAGAAAATAAAATGCTTACTGCCGAAGAAATAGAATTATTAGAAGAGGAACATCAAAGAAAGATGGCTGAAATAAAAGGTGAAGCAGATAGGGTAGAAAAAAAGGCGGATGATGATAAACTACAGAAGAAATTAAAAGATATAGGACAGGTTTTAGATTTCGCTAAGAAAAGTATGGATGTTTATAGCGCCGTTCTTGATCAACAGATGAATAAGGAGTTAAAAGCAGCAGAAGGAAACGCAGCAAAACAGGATCAGATTAGAAAAGAGTATGGTGAAAAGAAAAAGAGGGCTGCGATTATATCAGCGATAATTGATACTGCGATGGGTGTTGTTAAAGCAATAGCACAAAATCCACCACCATCACCAATAGGTATTATATCAGGTGTGTTAGTAGCGGCAATGGGTGCGGTTCAAATAGCAGCAATTAGTCAGCAACAATTTGCTAAAGGCGGTATTATATCTGGTCCGAAACACGCACAAGGGGGCATCGCAACACCATTTGGAGAATTAGAAGGCGGTGAAGGAATAATAAACGCAGCAAGTATGAGTAATCCATCACTTAGAAATATAGCAAGTATAGCAAATACAACAGGCGGTGGTGAAGATTTTTCAACAGGCGATGGAAGCATTAGTTTATCATCAGCAAGTATATCAGCAATAGTAGGTGGAATAAACAATAAGAAAGTTTATGTTAGTGAGACTGATATAACTTCTACACAAAATAGAGTAGAAGCAATTGAAACAGAAGCAACTTTATAATGACAGCGATTGAAGAATTGAGGGAAATGATTAGGGAAAATAAAGTTATCAAAGGCGGTGGATATACTGATGAGTGGATGGAAGCAATGAGAAAATATAGATTAAAACAACTAAGAAAGAAAAAATTAGATAGAATAAATGGTAAAGGTTAGTATTGATTTAACACTCAGCAAGTTATTAGCATACTTAGTTCTAATAATTGGTAGTATATATTCATTTGTTTTTAATGATGCTACGGTTTTGATTTCAACTTTTGGTGCGGCATCAGCAATTATAGCAGTAAAAACATATACATCATCAGTAGAAAGACAAAAGAAAATTGAGTTCCCCGAGGAAAATGATATATAATATGTAAAATGTCAAAAAAAGATATATATTGATATGTTTAGCGCTTGGGCAATAACAATTTTTTTAGCAGTATGCTTAGGCATCATCTTCGGTATGATAGCACAAAAAATAATAGATAAAGATGAGTAAGAAACCACAACCCGATATAATGGAAATAGAATTAGTTGTTGATGATGAGAACAAAGACTTTTTATCAGCAATGGGGTTCGTATCAAGACCTGCAATAGAGCAACCTTTAATATATTTCAAAAATGAAAAGAACAATTATGTTTTTGGTAAAGTTATAGATGAAGAACAAGGTATAATTGTGTCACCCGCTTTAATACCTGAGAAAAGAATATATAGATATGACCCGACCACCAATGAAGAGTATTATGTATATTTTTCAAAAGAAACAATCAAAAAACTATCACAGAACTTTTTAATTAGCGGCAATCACATCAACGCAACAGAGGAACATCAAAACCCTATCAAGGGAGTTCATTTGATTTATAGTTGGATAGTTGAAAATCAACAAGACCAATTGATAACAAAGTATGGCTTCAAAAATATACCTGATGGAACTTGGGTAGTATCTTACAAGATTGAAAATGAAGACATTAAACAAAAAATTAAAAACGGTGAGATTACTGGTGTTAGTATTGAAGCGTGGTTGAGTGAGAAGTTTGATAGTAAGAGTGAGAAGTCAAATGATTTAGAAATAATAGAAAAAATCAGGAAGATTTTGAGCACTTTGGAGTAAAATATGTTAAAATGAGGTTTTTTATATATATTACCACAAAGAAAAAAATAACATTTAAGTAATGAGTAAGTATAAAGCAGTTTTAAATGAAATGAGATCCATTTTAGGTATGGTAGAATTACCACAAGAGCAAGTTATACTTGAAGAAACACCCGTAGTTGATACAACTGAAGTTGAATTGGCTGAGGCAACATTAGAAGATGGAACAATTGTTTATTTTGATGGGGAGTGGGGTTTAGAAACCGCAGTTTTTGTTGATGAAGCATTTGAAACTCCTGTTGAAGATGGTGAATATGTTTTGGAAAGTGGAGATAAGTTCGTTATCGCAGGTGGTTTAATTACTGAAATTACACCAATGGAAGCACCTGTGGAAGACACTCCAGAGGAAGTGCCTATGGGTGAAGATTTTGAGAAAATGTATAATGACTTGAAAGTTGTGGTTGATGAAATGAAATCACAATTGGCAAAGTTTAAAGAAAATGAGGTTCAAATGAAGAGCCGAATTGAAAAACTTTCGGTAGAACCTGAAGTTGAAAGTATTAGTCAGCAACCGCAAGAAAAAAGAGAATTGAGTTCTTTAGAAAAAAGAATGAACACTCTTGAGGCGATAAGAAGACTTACAAAAAATAAATAGAATAAAATGAGTAAAAAATATGATTTCGCTTGGAGTGAAAGTTTAACAGACTTCACCAATGAGAACACAGGTTTAGTAGCAACTGCATTATATTCAGCACCAACAATCGCATCAGGTATTCAAATACTTGTGGGACAAAAGGGCGATGTAAAGTTGAACACATTAGACCATAACTTATATCTACAATCAGCGGCTTGCGGATGGACCGTTAGTGGTGATACACTATTAGCACAAGTCTCAGTATCAGTGTGTTCCGTAGATTATAAAGAGGCTTTATGCCCTAAAACATTAGAACCATTATGGTATGGACAATTGATGGCTAAGGGTTCAAACCCTGAAACTTTCCCTTTCGCACAATATATTGTGGATAATAAAATGGGCGCATTAGAAGCAGAAGTAGATAGAATGTTTTGGCAAGCAGATAGCACAAATGGAACAGGCAACAACTCACTATGTGATGGTGTAGCATCTTTCCTTTCAGGAGCAACTGGTGATGTTTATGTATCAGGTAGTTCAACTGCTTATTACACAGGTGGTTTTACAACTGCTAACATCAACGCAGCAGTAAATCTAATGATTTCAAATGTTGATGAAAGAGCATATACAGAAGGCGATTTAACACTTTATATGAGTGTTGCTAACTTTAAGAAATATGTAACTTATTTGATAAGTGCTAATCTTTACAATTATGCAGATAATGTAGCAGGTAAAACATTACAAGTAACTATTCCAGGTCACGACATTAGAGTTATGGGAGTTGGTGGTTTAAGAGGAACAGACTTCTTCTACTTGACTCCAGCATCTAACTTGGTATTCGTAACAGATAGTTTAAGTGATGGTGATTTGGATATGTGGTATTCAAAAGACAATGTTGAAGTTAGATTACTTGGTTCATTTAAGTTTGGAGTTGGTGTATATTTCAACGATTTAGTTGTTCATAACAATCAAAACTTACAATAGGAGTAGTCCTAAAAAATAAAAATAAAAAATTATGGCTTGTTTAAGTAATAGTGGATATGCTAAGGGATGTGACAGTTCCTATGGTGGTATCAAGAAAATAGCAATTTATGAAAAAGCCGCTTTTAACCTTACAGGAATGACCGTAACTGCTGGTGTAGTATCTGCATCAACATTATATTCTGGTTATACTGGTTATACATATGATTTTTTAAAGGACAACTCTAACTGGACAGAAGCAATCGTGGGTGATGGAATAATGACAACCGTGCATTTTACACCAATCATTACACTTGTTTTTAGAAAAATGAGCAACACTTTAAGAAATGAAATTATGGAACTTACAAAAGGTGAATTAGTAGCATTTTTGACTGACTACAACGATGTGACTTGGATGATAGGGTCCGATAGAGGCTTACAATTAGGTGCAGGTGCAGGTGGATCATCTGGTTCAAAACTTGAAGAACTTAACGGTGAAACAATTGTTTTGACTGGAGCAGAAACTTACAAAGCATACACAATAGATGTGACAACACAAAGTTGGTATGTAGCAGGAGCACAACCATCAGGTTGGTAGAATTAAAATAAATAGTTTATTGATAAAAGGACTTTTCTTTGATGAAAAGTCCTTTTTTTTATATATATAAGTGAGTAAAACTATATAAAAAGTAAAAAAAAACATATGTCTTTAAGATTACCATACAATAACAGCGATACAACATACTTTTATTTGACTTTAAATGAAAGATATATTGGAACAATAGAAACAGGACTTACATATTCAGTTCAGTTTAGTAAAAACACATCATCAACCACAAAAAGTGCCGCAGTGGCTGACTTATCACAATACCCTGAGACATATAACTATGTCGGTTTAACAACTATAACAGGCGGCACAGGTTCAAATGGTTCAAACAATGTAAAATTAGATGAAGGTTGGTATAAATATGAAGTATATACTTGGGCTGATAGAACAACAAAGTTGAATAGATTAGAATTGGGACAGGCATATATTTTTGATAATGCGAATAAAACACAAAATACACCTGATGATACAGAAACTTATGTTGAGACAAAGGACAAATATGTATATAATAGAGGATAAAAAAATAAAAATTAGAAATGAAATTAAATAATAGTTCAAAAAATGAAGAAAGGTTCTTATTTTCAGCACTTTCCTATCAAGAAAACACCGTTTTACCCGATTTTAAGGTTCAAGTGAATAAAGATTGGGTGCCTTACGGTGATAATAACCTTTTTCCTGATGAATTGGTAAATCTTTTTAATAAATCAGGTATTCATAACGCAATTATTGAGAGTAAAACAAGAATGATGTGTGGAGATGGAATGGTTCAAGACGCACCCGAAGAAGAATGGAGTGATAAAACACAAGCGTTTATAGATATGTGTAACCCTTATGATAGTTTAACAGATGTATATAAGAAATGTGCGATGGACTATGAGATTTATGGGCTTGCTTATATTGAAGTTATATGGGGAAAAGGTAGAAAACAAATAGCAGAAATATACCACTTAGACGCATCAAAAGTTAGATGGGGAAAAAGGGACAAAGGCAGAATTAAAACTTATTATTATAGTGAAGATTGGAACAATTATAGAAAGTTTGATTACAAGCCGATTGAAATACCTATATTTGATCAGACCGCAACATCACCAAGACAGGTTATTCCAATTGTGAGATATACACCTGCTTTGAATTACTACGCTTTTCCTGATTACACAGGCGGGTTAAAATGGATACAGATAGATACAGAAATTGCGAACTTCCATTTTAATAACTTAAAGAACGGGATGGCACCTTCAGTATTTTTTGGTTTTCCAGTTGGTGAAACCACAAATGAAGAAAGGGAAACAATTGAAAGAAAAATCAAAGAAAAATATACAGGAACAAATCAAGCAGGTAAGTTCATCTTAGCATTTTATGATGCAGAGGGTGATAAGAAACCTGAGGTAACAATTTTGGAGCAATCTAACGCAGATAAACAATATGATTTGTTGAACAGAACTACATTACAACAGATTTTAATAGCACACAAAGTAGTAAATGAAAACTTGGTAGGTATATCAACACCTGGTAAATTGGGTTCAGGTAAAGAGGTTCTTGCGAATTATGAATTATATTTCAACACCGTTGTTAAGCCTGAGCAACAATCAGTTTTAGATCCTTTTAAAAAGATAATGTTGGTGAATGGTTTTAACGATATAATGATTTTAGAAAACCAACCTATTTCATTAGACTTCAGTGAAAACATTATGAGGGAAATACTTACACAAGATGAGATGAGGGAAATACTTGGTTATGAAGCATTGGAAATAGCAGAAGATGTAATTGATGAAAACGCAATTATTGAAGATGAAAGTGGAGTGACGGTAAATCAAAAAAGATGGACTTATGATTTCGCAGGAGTAAGTAAAATAGACAAGGCAAATGCACAGACGGTTTTACAAAATGCTAATTTGAAAGATTTATATATGTGGAGAATAGTAAAGGGTTCAAAAGAAAATTGCCCTGCCTGTGATAAAGATAAAAAGACAGGTAAAATTGGATACAACGGACAAGTAAGAACATTGGAAAGATGGTTAAAAACTGCTATTCCAGGTCAGATTGACGGACAGAGGTTTGGTTCTTATCAGTTTAGTAGCCCTTTTGGTTCAGGAAAATACGGAACATATTGTGAAGCAGATTGCCAATGTAAATTGGTTAAAGTTGGTTCAGTTGAAAAGAAATAAAAATAAATAAAAATAAGATGAGCACAAGAGTATATATGATGAGCGTGAATGACTTGAAAGAGTATAGCACAATAGACTATTCAGTAGAAGATAAACTTTTAGAGAATAGTATATATGACGCACAGAAGATTGATGTTCAAGCAATTTTAGGAACAAGGTTGTATAAGGCATTAGAAACAAAGATTATTTCAGGTTCCATATCTGGCGAAACTGCTTATAAGACATTATTGGATGATTATATTTTTGATGTTTTAATGAAGTCAGCACAAATGAGAGGTTTGTTATATGTTTTCGCTAAGATAAGAAACAAAGGTATAATGGAACAGAGCAGCGACAACTCTAACCCTGTGGATATAACAATTTTGAACAAAATGAGGGACGAAATACAGAATGATTTTGAATACTTTTCAAATAAGTTGAAACAATACTTATGTGAAGTTGAATTACCTGAATATAAAGATTACAACCCTGATAGTTTAGATTATTATGATACACCGAATAAAACAGATAGTTATTTTACTGGAATATATTTAGGATATGATGAAAGTGATAGGGACTGGAAAAATGAAGCATAAAAATTATGGAATTATTAGTATTTATATTAGCAACATACGGACTTACAAATATAATTGTAAATGAAAGTGTGTTTAGAAAACAAGTTGAATGGGTTAAAAAGAAATTACCATTTTTGAAAAATGTTTTGAGTTGCCCTACTTGTTGTGCCTTTTGGGTTGGCGTTGGGTTGTTTTTGGTGGCTCCTACGGCACTTTCAGGTTTGTTCTTAGCAGATGTGTTGTTAGCAGGTTTAATAGCGTCAGGTGCGATAAATATAATTGAGCATTTAAAAATAAAGTTTGGAATATAATGGACAAAACATACTATCAAGTTTTAACAAAGATGAGTGAAATAGCGCTTTCAGGTGTAAATGAGTGTTTTATTGGAGATGTTTGGGAGGTTCAAGCAGTTGCAAGAAAATACCCTTTATTGGTTATTGACCCGCATTACAAAAACCACACATATCAAAATGGTTTATTTACTTTAAGATTAGATTTATATATGGTTGATTTGGTTTATGATGATGAGAGCAATGAATTAGAAGTTTTGAGTGATATGACAGGGTATATGATACAATATATAAATTACCTTAGGGATAAAGATGAGACTTATGGGTTTTATTTTAGAAAAGATATAAACACCGTGATAAACTTACAGACTTTTACTGAAAAGTGGGATGATAGTGTGAGCGGAGTTAAAGTTGAAATAGACATAAGAGTTCCCGATGATGGTTCTTTATGTAAAAGTATATGGTATTAAAATGGCAGACAGAATACATTGGAAAAGATTAGAAAGCGCACTGAAGAGGTATGGTAAGAAGGTCGTTGATGATATGACTGACCTTTTAACTAAACAGGATCATATTGATACTGGTAAATTGAGGGATAGTATTAAAGCGTATGTTGAGGGAAGCGATGAAGCAAAGTTGGCATTATACATAACATACTACCCCGCAGAATATGGACAATATGCTTACAGATGGTTTGAAAAGAGTAGTATAAGAACAATAACAACAACTACAACAATAAAAGGAAAAAAGAGGACAATTAGAAAGAAGGTTGGAACAAGACCCGAAAGTCCGCTTTTTACAGAACCAATGATAGACTTGATTGACTTTAATGATGAACTGACAGACTTGATGACACAGGCTTCAAGAGCAGATTTGGAAGAAACAATATACAATCATATTAAAAATAAATAAAAGAAAATGAGTTTAGCAGCAATACAAGACCCTTATGATTTAATGCCAGTAGTGAATACTATACCAATTGTTTATAGTAGTTCCTTTTCGGCACAAAGCGGGTTTAGATATAAAGTGATTTTACTAAATAGTGGAGCAACAGAAGAACTTACATTGTGGATACACCCTGATACTAATAATAGCAATTATTGCATATACAATTTTAATATGGTTTTAGGTGATTTGGTTGGAACAGACAAAGACAACTGGGATGTTGAGACATTTACAGCAGCACCGAACTCACTATACAATTATAATTTTAGATTGATAGAATATATTGGAGCAACAAGCGGGGCAACAACTTTATATAAATCAGGCGGCTTTTATGTTTTTAGAGGCGTTAAACAATATGGAGATTTTTGGAGTATGGGTGATTATATACCTTGGTCGGGAAACACCGCAACTTTTTTATCAACAAGACAAAAGAGGGAATATAGTTTAACTGAAACGGCAGTTGTGAATACATTTTTTGGTAGTTTTGGACCAACAACAGAAGATGCTGATTGGGACAGATTAAACATAAGTGTTTATAATGGAGATTTTTTAGTTGAATATACGATTAGTGGAAAAACATTAGCAAGTCCATATATTTATACTTTACCAATAGGACCCGCACAATTGAATAACATATCAACAGCGGGTGATATGGTGAATGCGACAACAGGAGCACCAACAACGGGAGCGATTTTAGATACAGACGACATTTGGTATGAGGTTTATTTGAAAAATGGAAATGACTATGTGAGTGAAACTTTAAGAATAAACTTAGACCATACTTGTTATAAACACGATGGAGTTAAGTTCGTTTGGTTGGGCGACTTATCAACATATGAACAATTTACATTTAGAATGGCAGACACTAAATCATTTAAGACAAGTAAAAATGAAATTAAAAGCGACCACAGACATTTAATAGGAAGTGAATGGACATATGCGGTTGGAGATAGAGGTAGAAAAAATATAAATGTATCAACAACTGAAAACCACAGAGTTATTAGTGGTTGGATAAAAGATAAAGAAGCAAGCGATTTAATGGAGTTGTTTAGAAGCCCTGATGTTTATATCAACATAGATGGGAGTTTATTTCCAGTTATTATAACATCAACAAGTTATGAAGAACAGACGGTAAGAAACAACAGATTATTCAACTATACAATTGATTTTGAGATGGCTTTTGAAAAACTAAGTAATGTTTAATGGAACTTTTTATAGAGATACTTGTTAAAGATGTAGGAACTTTAGATATAAATACTAAGGATATGGAAAGTTTTGGCATTCCTTTAACTTTTAATGTTAGTGATATAAAAGACTTCGCTTCAAGAAAGGCGAGTTTTAGTAAAACAATTAAAGTCCTTGGATCACCTAACAACAATATAATTTTTAATCATCTTTACGAAATAAAAGGTGATAATTTTATATTTGATATGACACAAAGACACGATTGTGTTTTAACGGTAAATAAAGCAACCGTAATGGAAGGTTATTTGGTTTTAAAGGAAATACAGAAGATTAAAGTAGGTGACAGGTTCCAAGTTGTTTATGATGTAGTTATATTTGATCAGGCAAAGAACTTTTTTGAGGAAATTAGTGGAAATAAACTTACAGATTTAGATTTTTCATCAGGTTTTACTTTTAATGGAGTAAATTATAACGCAGGAGATCACACTTTTGATGAGACAACAATAGGATATGCTATGAATTATCATTTAGTAAATAGCGTATATACCTACCCTATAATTGATTATGGTTATTATATTGAGGAAGACACAAAGCCTTTTCCTTATGAAAATACGGTGAGTGCTAATATATTATACCCCGCAGTTTTTTTAAGAGCAGTTATTGATAGGATTTTTTATGAAAGTTCAGGATATACTTATGAAAGTCAGTTTTTTAATGGTGATACACAATCAGGAATGATAAATCAAATGGTTTTACCATCACATAAAGGAATAGAGTATGATGATTTACATATGTGTGAATATGTTGCGAATAGTTTTTCAACAGGTTCAGGTGCATATAAACCTGATTTAGATAGAAACAACGCTATAATGAACTCACTTCAAACCGTATATTATGAAATAGATGATTATTTAACATCAGCATATTCAGGTGGAACTTTTATGGGTAAAGGTCCAGCAGCACAGACAGAAAATGACCATATACTTAGATTTAGAGTTGAAGCAACAAATGATAGGGGAGGTTTAAGTGATTGTCCATTAGAAACTGGTGTAGATACAAGATACTATGTTATGAAGTGGAATATAAAAGAACAGATTAGAGAAACCGTTGGAACTTTTACATCAACAATGGCAAGAACTTATGCTGGAACACCCTTAGCAACATCATATTACTATGAAGTAGATATATCTTTAACTGATGTAAATGATGGTGATGTTTATTTCATCATTATATCTGTTGGTCAAGAAAGAATAGATTTAGGAATACCACCACCTGGTTCAAAATGTAGAGGGCAGGCAATAACACTGCAAGTAGCAGGTTTAAGTTTAGAATTGATTTGTGTTAGAGATAAACAGGCAACAACAGATGTGAAAATAAACAACATACTACCTGATATGGACCAATCTACCTTTATAAGAAACCTTATAAAGATGTTTAATCTTTACATTTACGCAGATAAAGAAGACCCGAATAAATTGTTTATTGAACCAAGGGACGAGTTTTACAAGCAGGGTGGTTTAGTAAATTGGACTGAAAAAGTAGATTATAATAAAGATATAAAAATAAAAACATTATCAAGCAGCATTGCGAACAATATAGGCTTCCACCATAAGTTAGGAACTGACTATTATTCAACACAATATAAAAATACTTATAATGAAACTTATGGTGATAAGATTATAGATTTACAGAACCCTCAGTTGAGTGAGAATAAAGATATAACTATTGATTTTCAGAGTTATATGATGCAGAATAGAAACATTTGGAATGTTCCAGTTTTATATGAGGAACAAAATTACCAACATACTTATTTTGATGATAGAAGTGATTTTGAACCTTTTGTTGCTTTTATTGAAAGTAAGGGTGGAAATATACAATTTGGAAATTGGACTTCTGGTGTGGTTAGAAACGCAACAATTACATCACCTAAGGTGGGAACACACGCAAAGATAATGGGTGGTTTTAGTTTTGATTTAAATTATGAAACAGAAACAGGATACACTTTTACATTTAGTGGTTATGATCCAACAAGGGGTTTATATAAGATTTTTTGGGAAAACTATATGAATGATTTAATTGATGATAGTTCAAGAATAGTTGAAATGTATTGTAATTTGAACTTGAATGATATAACTGCTTTAAACTTTAAAAATAGAGTTTTAATAGACGGACAAGTATATTATTTAGAAAAAGTAGAATATGACCCTTCAAAAAGAAATAGTAGTAAGGTGACACTTATGAAAGAAATTGACCCTATCGCAGAAGGTAGTTTTGAAACTTGGTTCTTGTTGAAAAATGATAGTGGCGATTATGTTTTAACAGATGCGAGTGATAAAATCATTATAAATTAAACAGATTTTATATATATGATTAGAAAAAAAGAATATAAAGATGGCTGATAGTAGAATAAGAAACCTTACATATGAAAGCGCACCAACAGGCACAACACAAATAGTCGTTGATGCCGCAAGTTATAGTGATGCTAAAAGAACAACTTTAGGTGATGTAAAAGATTATATATTAGATGGTATAGACGCAGGTGATACTTATACTACTGGAGTTAGTTTTGATATAAACACAGGTATATTACAATTCACAAGAAATGATATTGGTGGAGTATATTGGACTGATTTAGATGGTAGATATAATTTAAGTGGGACAACATTTCCATTATCTTTAAGTGGTTTAACTGATGTTGATTTTACTACTTTAACAACAGGTGAAGTTTTAACTTTTAATGGTTCAATTTGGGTAAATAGTGGTTCAACTGGTGGTGGAACAGGAACTTCTGGAACATCAGGTGTTGATGGAACTTCTGGAACATCAGGTGTTGATGGAACTTCTGGAACATCAGGTGTTGATGGAACTTCAGGTAGTTCAGGTTCATCAGGAACATCAGGTGTTGATGGAACTTCAGGTAGTTCAGGTTCATCAGGAACTTCAGGTGTTGATGGAACAATAGGTAGTTCAGGTTCATCAGGAACATCAGGTGTTGATGGAACTTCAGGTAGTTCAGGTTCATCAGGTAGTTCAGGTTCAAGTGGAACATCAGGTAGTTCAGGCACTTCAGGTTTAGATGGTTCGCTCACAGGCGTTACAACCGATAGTAACTTCTGGTATGATCCTACTACTGATATATTATATACTCCTGAGATAAACTTGTTAGGAACAACAGGTTTCACTACACACGCTGCCTCGTATTGGGGTTTATATATTGATAGAGCAACAGGTTTAGTATATTCCAATTCAGGATCAACTGGGGATAGTGGAAGTTCAGGTTCATCAGGAACCTCAGGTAGTTCAGGTATATCAGGAACAGATGGAACATCAGGTATAGATGGAACTTCAGGTTCAAGTGGAATAAGTGGAACAGATGGAACTTCAGGTAGTTCAGGTATTTCAGGAACAGATGGAACCTCAGGTAGTTCAGGTAGTTCAGGTATATCAGGAACGGATGGAACATCAGGTTCATCAGGTAGTTCAGGTTCATCAGGTAGTTCAGGAACATCAGGAATAGATGGTAGTATTAGTGGATTAACCTTTGATACTGACCTTTTTTATGTTGATGATATATTATATACACCACAAATAGTTATGACTGGAACCACAGATTTTAGTGTTCATCCTTCTAACTACTGGGGACTTTTTATAGATAGTGATACAGGTTTAGTATATTCCAATAGTGGATCAACAGGAGCATCAGGAACATCAGGTAGTTCAGGAACATCAGGTTCATCAGGTTCATCAGGTTCAAGTGGTAGTTCAGGTATATCAGGTAGTTCAGGAAGTTCAGGCACATCAGGAAGTTCAGGAATAAATGGAACATCAGGTAGTTCAGGCACATCAGGAAGTTCAGGAATAAATGGAACATCAGGAAGTTCAGGCACATCAGGAAGTATAACTGGTTTAACCTACGATGTTGATTACTACTATGATACGAGTGTAGATAGATTATATACACCAAGTTTAACTCTACCAGGCGAAACTACAAATACAGCACACGGAATAAGTTATGGATCAGTTTTTATAGATAAAACTAATGGAAACTTATATACTAATGAAGTCGCAGGTGGAGGTTCGGTAGGAACATCATTACCAATTAAAGCAGTAACAGGTGATTATACAATAGTAACAAAAACAGATTATACGGTTTTAAGTTATTCAACAGGTCAGACCATCAACATTACGGTTCCATTAGCAGAAGATGAAAAGGGTGAAGTTTTTGTAGTGAAAAATCTAACAGCATCAGGAACAACTAATTTAGTTAGAACAAGCCCTGATGAAATAGATGATGTGACAACAACTGCTATACCACCGTTCCATAGTTATATGTTCCAATCGGATGGAGTAACAACTTGGTATATAATAGCCGCATATCAAAGTAAGATTTAAGTTATGGGAGAAAACGCAATAGATAAAGGGGTAGATCTTGTAACAATAGGGGCAGGAGCACAATTGTTACACACACAATCGGTAGATAGTAGAACTAAATATGTGGCTTTTAGAACAACAGGTTCCACAATAGAACCACCACCTTCAACGGGGACAACTTATAGGTTAGGAGTTTGTTATTATGGTCAGACTGATAGTGAATTAGAAAAGAGTATTAGATTTAGTGATGAGAGTTTTGTAAGTATGACTGACCCTGACGCAAATACATATTATCTTAGTCAAACGGGTCCTGACCATATAAATACTTATGATCTACCACCGCAAGCATATACTACAACGTGGTCAGGTTCAACGGCAGGAGCACAAGCATCTAATGGTGCTGTTACGGTTGTAACCTTAGGTGATAATGGTTTAACTCAACAATCACACATTTTTAGTAATATAACTTTATCAGGGCAACCATCAACAACCATAAGTTCTGGTCAGTGGAACTTCATTATAAGGGCAAGAGTATTAGATGATGCGAGTGGTCACAATAGTATAGATTGGAATGTTTATAAAAGTGAAATAGTAGATCGTGGTCAAGAAAATAATTTTTGGTCAAACAATACATTTTTGTTTAGTGGAACAACAGGCGAATTAACTACAAGTTATGTAGATTACAATATAAATGTAACTTATGGATCAACAATAGTTTTTCCATAGAAAACTTAGTATTTTTATATATATGATTAAATAGTCGCACATCTAAGAAATGTGTGTTTAAAAAAAACAAAAGGACAATGAGTAATTTTTTATCAACAACAAGTATATTAAACGCTGTTTTAACAGGAGGCACTTTAAACGCATTTGTTTCAACGGCAGAGGCTTTTAATATGGTTTTAATGACTGGAGCAACACCAGCATTGGGAATAAACCTTATAGGAGGTGGTGGTTCTGGAACATCAGGAACATCAGGTAGTTCAGGCACATCAGGAATAGCAGGAACAGATGGAACTTCAGGTTCAAGTGGAATAAGTGGAACAGATGGAACATCAGGAACAAGTGGAATAAGTGGAACAGATGGAACATCAGGAACAAGTGGTATTTCAGGAACAGATGGAACATCAGGAACAGATGGAGTAGCAGATTTAACTGGAATAGGTGAAGGTGCCTTCTTGTTTAATAGTGGTTCAACCGTTTCAGGAAACACAGCAATACATATATTAAATAATGAAACTGATGCGATTGGAGTAACAGGAACTAAGTTAGTAGTTGCCAATCACGCTGGAACTTCAAAATCAACGATAGGAAACTCCTATATATCTTATGGTCAAACCATAAACTCTGTTGATCCTGGTATGGGATGTTTAGTAGGTTCATTGAGTTGGATAAATAGTAATGCCCAACATAGTTTCACCGCAGGTAGAAGTGATTGTATGATGCAAGGAATATATTGTTTTTCTCACGGTAAATGGAACCAAGTAACAGGATCAGAAGGTTGTGTTGGTATAGGACACACACTCTCTGTGTCAGGTAGTTATAGTTGTTGTATAGGTGGTCAGGCTAACGCAGTTTTTACAGGCACACACTCCATCGTTGCTGGTGGTGCTGGTGGAGGTTTTAATAACTGGAGACAAATAACTGGTAATCACTCAGGTATATTGGCAGGAAAAAATAACTCACTTGGAGGATACTTTGGAACTAATGAAGTTATAAAAGGTAATAATTCCATAATGTTAGGTGGGTTAGATTGTTCCATAGGAACAGGAAGTTATAATATGATTTCAACTTCAACTGATGTAACCATATCAGGAACAACTACATATTGTAATGTAATTGGTTTAACAGGTGGAACTTTTAATGAAGAATATAATAACACTACCGTAGTTGATAAGTTGAGTGTTGAAAATGGAACAACACAGGCAATCACATTAGTTGATGCTTATGATGGTTCAAAGTGGAACCTATATATTTCAGGTGGAACGATAACTGCTACTGCGGTTTAAAAATAAATAAAATAAAAATGGCTTTAAAAAATACAGATGGAAACTACTTGAAAATAAAAGAAGTAACCATAGCAAATGATGATACAGAACAAGTTGTAGTAAAAATTAGTTATAATATATATTCAACAGAAAATAGTAGAATAAATGGTGTTTCAGGTTTTGAAGCAGAATTATATGAAGAAAAGTTTTATACAGATTTTAACTTTGTAACTGATCAAGGAACCGCAATTGATAATTTTTTAACAGGTGGTTATAATACATTAAAAAATAATGATTATAGTGGCTGGTTAGACGCATAATATGGCAAATGAAATTAAATATAATAGTAGTGGAACAATACTGAAGAATACTAGTAATCAACTTTTATTAAATCTTGGCATTGGAAGTTTTTATCAAGGTGGTAGAGTTTTTAATATATCAGGTGAGACCATTTGGATTATATCAACTGATGATGTTGGTTATAAGTGGGGGTGTACAGGTTCAACAGCAGCATATTCTGCTGCTTTTCCTGATGATAATAATAGAGCAGTTGGAGATGGTTTAAATAATACTAATTTGATCACAGGTATAACTTGTATAGATTATGAGTATGCTGCTAAGTGGTGTAAAGAATATACAGGTGGTGGATATAATGATTGGTGGTTGCCGAGTTATGATGAACTCCATTTAGCGTGGGATGTTAGAACAGATATAGGATGGGTAGGTGGTAATCATTGGACTTCATCATTTGGTAATGGAACAACAAGATCACCAGTGCTACTATTATATTCAACTAGCAACCCCATCACGGTGGGAGTTCAGTTTAGTAATAAAGTTAGAGCAGTTAGAATAGGAACTTAAAAAAATAAATGAAGGAAAATAATTATGGGAGCAGGAGAAT
>Ga0210003_1000622_pt1 | contig 32000 bp, 34 predicted proteins | sample LantaG_FD_182804 | JGI IMG/M metagenome (GOLD analysis project Ga0210003, IMG submission 182804) | Deep subsurface microbial communities from Baltic Sea to uncover new lineages of life (NeLLi) - Landsort_02402 metaG (SPAdes) (version 2) | ecosystem: Environmental > Aquatic > Marine > Oceanic >... | reverse complement strand
TCTTAATGTATTTAAGATAATTGTTTTATGTATTTTTAATTTTTCGCTAATAGTGGGGGAACCTAATAAGTCTTCAGTGTATAACTTTATTATTTCCTTAACTTGCAATTCTGTTAATTCTATTTTTATCATATACATAAATATAAGTTATTTGACCAAAAAACATATAGTTAATGTGGACACATAAAAAAAGGGACAATTTCTTGTCCCTTTTAGTGTTATTCTTTAAGATTTTGATTATCTCAATTCTCTTAAATCGAATGTTCTAACACCATCCACAGTAATTCTTCCGTAAAACCGGTTATTTACCATCTTTTTTGCGTATCTCGTCATTATTCCTTTGATCGGAGTAAAGTTGAACGGATTGTACATTGTAGGTGTTAATTGTAGAGGTACATACGGTGCGTAGATGTAACCTGTGTCTAACAATGATGTTCCTTTGTGTCCAATCAAAACTTGGTTTGCTGGGAAGTAAGGATCACGATAAACTTGGTATCTACCTGATAATGTACCAACTCTTTCAATACCCATATTGTACTGATCTTGGTCAGGAGCCGCGTTAGATACATGGAAGTATTCTAAATCGTCAAAGATTGCAGAAACCTCAGATGAAACAACGATCCAGTTAGCACCACCACGAAGAGTTGACTTGTGGATTTGTGCCGACAATTGATTGATTGCTGTAATCAAAGTTTGGTTCCAATCTTTCTGAGTGTAAGATGTTGTTTGAGAAATTCTTCTCCATCCGTTGTAATCCCATCGTAATTGCCAAGCCGCTCCTTTTCTCAAGTCACGAAGGATCTCACGATCGATCTCAGCTGCTACTTGCTCAGATAACAATGCAGTTAACTCAGCTTCAGCGTCAATGTTATGGAATGCCGCAACATCTTGAGCTAATTCAGGAGACCATTGTGCTCTTAGTTTTCTTTCTGTAACAGATACTGTTACTGACTCAAGGTCAAAAGAAACCTCACCAATTTGATCTTCGAACTCAAGGTTAGCATATCTTCTATACCAAGCTAAGAATGAAGTAGAAGTACCTGTGTGGATTGTAGTACCTGTGTATCCGTCAAGTGATGTTGCATCACAATCAGCACATACAGGACAAGATAAATCTACCTCTAAGTAAATACATCCGTTATTATCACAGATATCGTTATAGTTACCACCGTTACCACCGTTAGTTGGGTCGTTAGGGTATGTACCATTGTTGTTAAATACTGTGTTTGCGTTTGATCCGTAAGCAACGATACCTTTACCATATATTTGAGTTACAACTCTAAATAATAAAGGAACATAAACTGTTAAACCCCCTGTAGTTGCAGTTAATACATTACATGGTGTTGTATCCGCAGAAATAGCTGAAGTTCCGTAGATTCTTAAGTCAGAAAGGAAAGATTCGGTATCCATTTCGTTACCGTCTGGTCCGATAAGTTTTCCAGCTCCTGAGTTGTTGAATCCACAAAGTTTCATAATAACTTTTCTTGTGTTTCCTGAATAAGCCGTTAAAGCTGCGTCAATTAAGCTACTACCAGTCCATATTTGTACAGTTGTGTTAGCGGTAACTGCAGTCCATTTACCTTTAGAGTAATCAAACAATCCTGGAGGATCTAAACCAGCCTCATTTCCTTCGTAGAATAAATCGTAAAGATTTTTTGTGTAAGGAAAGTTAGGTGCGGTACCTCCTGGGTATCCAGCGTTTGTGTCAGTTGGTCCATTAGGTGCTCCTAAAGGTGCTTGGTGTTCTCCACCTGAACCTGCTACTCCTGTTTGAGGGAAACCATTAGCGTCATAAGATGATGCGTTTTGGTATCCTTGGATACGAGGTACAAAGAAGAACAATTTACCGATAGGTAAGTTCATTGCTTGTACAGATACGATGTCGTTAGCCAACAATTTAGAGAATACTCTTCTCACGATAGGGAAAACAACAGTTTCGAATGCTCCGTTAGAAGATCCGTCAGAAGTTGCTTCGTTTATAAGATGTGACGCTTGATTTTCATATAATTGTGCCACATTTTCTTTTAAGTGACCTTTTAGACCTTCTAAAAAGCCTAACTTGTCCCATTTGTTAATTGTGTCTTCTTTGATAACTTTAAGGTGTTTTAACCCAATATTACCAACAAGACCTGATTCTAATAATGCTCCCATTTTTTTGGTTTTTTATTTTTTTTTAGTTTATTTTTATTTATAATTTACTCATTAAATCTTTCATTCTTAAGAATTGAGGATTTTCGTAAGTTTTTGATTCAATCAAATTAGCTGCGGAACCTGACTCAACAGATCTATTAACAGTTCTTTCAATTGATTCGGTTATTTTTTGTTCTGATGAAGAACCACCTGAATTTAATTCAGATTTTATGGATCTGTACAGACTTTTTGATTCTTTCAAAGATTCAACATTATCAAATCTTCTAAGAACATTTATTTTTTCTTGTTTTGTTGTTGAGTGTTCGGTGAACAATCGTGTTGCGTAAGCTAGATTTGAATTGAAAACAGCAACCTCATTCAATTTAGTTCTAAAAATATCAAGAGCTTTTTTGTATTCTTCATTTTTCTCTCTTAACAATTGAACTTCTTGGTTTGTACTTTCGGAAATTTTGAATGGATTATATTCGAAATTTCTGTTGTTTGTTCTCGCTTTTCTCAAGCCACGACTACCATCTTTAGATCCATTACCATAAGTTCTTGACGCTTCTTTGGTCTCAACTTTTTTCATAGATCCTTTTTCCATGTTTTCACCTTGTTTATATTCAAACTTGGCTTTTCCTGTTCCCATCGCTTTTGTACCTTTACCGAAAGCTTCTTTTCTTTTTTGATCAAATCCGCCGCCCATATTAGGTTTTTTGTCGTATGCGAATTTAGGTCCTTTACCAATTCCGACTCCTTTTGCTTTAAGTGTTTTTTTGATAGCTTCCATTACTGTGTCTAAATCCACTGAATTTGATTCCATGTCTTCTTCCATTTCATAGTTATGTTCGTTTCCATCATGCATTTCTTCCATTTCATAGTCTTTGTAATGTCCGTCAACATCACCCATTTTGTGACCATTACTTCTTTTAAAATCATGTTTGTTTCCGCCATACATTTCTTCCACTTCAGGATCAATATCTTCGTTCATGTCATCTTCATACTCTCTTTGTCTACGAGATCTGAAACTATCTCCCATGTTATCATCCATACCAGATCTTAATCTATCTCTCATGGATGTTTTGAATTTACCTTTGTGAGATCTGATTGCATCTCTTACAGGAGTTTTAAATTCCATTTCGTCGTCTTCCATTGAAAAATCATCGTCGTCCTCATCATCCACTTCAATTTCATACTCGTCTTCTAATGAGAAATCATCGTCCTCATCATCCATTTCAATTTCATAGATAGCTCCTTCCATTTTATCATCAGCATCTCCAAACATGTCTCCATATTCTGCTAATCCATCATAGGATGGGTCATTTGTTTCAATACCAAGTTCAGATTCACCTAAATTTATCATGTACTCGTCTTCGCCATCTTTAAGGTGAATGTTTCCACCTTCTTTTTTTACGATAATTCCATCTTCGTCGCCCATTGCTTTAAAAACTCTAAGAACTTCAGAATCAGATGCGTCTGTCATGTCAATGGTTTCATCATCCATTTCATCGTCCTCGTCATCCATTTCATCGTCATCCATATCCATTTCATCGTCGTCCATGTCGAATTCATCATCTTCCATTTCGTCGTCGTCGTCCATTTCCATTTCGTCGTCTTCCATATCTGTTTCTTCAGCGTCTGGTGTTAAGGGTTCAATCTCATCTTCATCTTGTTCTCTAAGAGATTCTTTTACTAATTGTTTGATTTCTTCACTCATCGTTGACTGAAGTATTCCTTTTGCGTTTTCTTGAAGTGTATCCTCCAAATTTTTGATTTGGAAAAGAGCGTCTTCCACTACATTTTTGTTATAACTCATATTTTTTCTAATAGTTTTCTAATAAATATTCACTTTTTTAAAAAAAATTCATATAACGATACTTTTATCAAAAAAAAAAGGGAAAAGAACTTTTTGTTCCCTTCCCTTTCTATTTAATTTTTTGAGTTTTAATTTTCTATAACTTCATCAATTTTTGATTCGACGATTGAAGTGATCCTCCAATCCATAGAATAATTTTCATAAACTTTTGTGACTTTTGCCTCTACATCAGTCGGTGAATAACCTTTTACAAGTTTTTCTTCTCTAATTTTTTTAACTTTACCTGTATTCTCATCAGGCATGTCAGTTGTGATTTTTGCGATAAAATACTTTTCTTCCATAATTTTTTTATTTATCTAAATAATCGGATAATCTATTCATTAAGTCAAGCGATTTTGATCCAGTTTCTCCAATATGTCTATCAGCATTCATTTTTTTCTCCTCATCAAGATTATCCTCAAAATCCAATCTTTCGTTTGGTTCTCTAAAAAGATACGCTCCTGGCGTTGACGGAGATGATACTAAGTCAAAACAAATTAATTCAAAATCATCTTGTACTTCGTTTTGTTCCCCAACTTTTTTAAGTGATCCCACACCACGAGAAGATATACCCAATGTCACACCTTGTCTTAAATAGTTTGCCGCCAAATCTCCTTTTGTTGATACAATACCTCTTTCGTGAAAACCAGGACTTGTAAGTAATTTTAATTTACCTAATAATATAGGGCCTTCCCACCATATATCGGTGATAGCGTGAGATACTCTATCTAAATCTATTAGAGATGATTCAGGGTGGTTTAACTCAGAAAGAGCGGTTCCTTTTTGTATTAGTTTTTTATAATTCTCAGATTCTCTTTTAAGAATCTTTTCAGGATAAATTCTTCCGTTTCTGTTAGGAGTATTATATTTCTGTAATACGGCATAAAATTCAAATGGTTTTGAATGGTCCAACATATCTCGATTTTCTCTAATCATAGATAAATTTCTTCTTTCATTTGGGTCTATATACCCTGCATCGTACTCAACAAGAATCCCACGGCCAGAATCTCTTGGTCCTAATATTTTTAGTTCGTCCATCTAATATCTTTATATATAAATACTAAATAGTTTCAGTTTCTTTTTTAACAGGTTTTTGATTTCCAATTTTTGTCAAGTAAAACTTAAAATATTTGTTTTTACTTAAAACATCACCATACACAGACTTAATAAGATTCTTAACTTGTTTTTTTAATTTTGGGGATTTGAAATCTAATGGTTCTATTAAAAATAAATTTATTTCTAAATTCATAAAAGATTTCTTTTTTAATTGTATACCACTTGTTCTTAAGTCTAAGTCAACAATAAACTTTGTATCAAAAGTTTGTTTGTTTATATTTTCTAAGACTGAGTGTTTTACATTTCTTGTCATATTCAATATGACTCTATTCCAATTTTCAACCTCTTCTTTTGGCTCTACCCAAGTTTGAATATTTAAAAATATTGATTTTAAATTTGTGGCATCAATTGTACCAAATTGGGATTTGAACGATCTGTACCCGTTCAATTTTACCGTTTTTCCTTTTTTCATAAAAATTTTTCATCTCTGAACTGTTTATTTTTATATAATTGTAACGAATTATTATATTTATATCAACAACTCAAAAAATAATGCTATTAGTAGAAGTAAAAAAAGGTAATATAGAAAAGGCCATCAAGGTTCTAAAAGGTAAACTTATTAGAACAAAACAAAATGCAATTCTTTTTGATCGAAAAGAGTTCACAAAAAAATCTGTAATTAAAAGAGAAGAAAAGAAAAAGGCCGTTTATATTCAGAGAATTAAATCTCAAAAGGATTAGAGTCCCTTTCTCAAGTTTTTTAACTTGAGGTAATTAATTTCTGAAAAAGACTCTGTTTGTATTTTTTCAATAACTTGATCAATCGTTTTGATTGTTTCACCGTCATTCTCATTTTCTTTTTTTCCTGAAAGTGTTTCTAACACCAACTCTTTTTCCTTATTGTAATTTTCTTGGATCTTTTCTTTTGGTGAATTTAATATAGAGTTCAATTCTTTTTTTTCACTTTCAGTTAATGACTCAATAAAATTTTCAACAGTTCTGTTTGCTATTTTAACCATAGTGTTTAAAGGAACTTTAAATGTTTCTTTTTTAACTAATTTTTGTTTTTTTAAACCTTCAATTAAAACTTTTTTACTTTTAATTTTACTTTCTAAAGTCAAAATATTTGATGAAAAAAGATTGTCTATTTCTTGATATTTGTTTTTGCATTGTACATGACCAATCCAAGATTTTAATTCTTTTAAACTTGATGGTTGTACTTTGTTATAAAGGTTTTCATATGCAATTATAGATTCGTAAATAAACTCGTTAGCAACAGATTCGTTTAATCCTTTGTTTTCTGATAACTCGTCATAAAGAAAAAATATTTTTGAAATGTTTTTATTTTTCAACACCAACTGCTCAAAAACAAATAAACTATTCTTAAGTTTATTTTTCTTATATGACTCAACTAAATAAGTGTCAATTTTTGACTTTAACTCTCCAAATTTCATTTTTCTAATTTTCTTATAAATATCAACTTATTTTATTTATTTCATCAATATCAGTGTCAGTTGTTTCTTCATCATATTCATCTCTGTCAATCATTTCTCCCTCCCACCAATCTGGATTATCAAACCAATCCATAAACTCTTGAACATCGTTCTCATCTTCTAAGTAATTCTCAACCGTACTTTTCCAATATTCTCTTACACTAATTGTTGCACTTCTTTTTGTAACAATTTCGTAAGTGTGTAATTCAGGAATTTTAATTGGTTCAGTTTCATAATTAGGGTTCATTCGGTATAACGAAAAAATAAATGATAAATCTTCAGTTTCAGCGACCATTCCAATATCATCTAAAATGTCTTTAACTATTTTTTGATTGGCTCCTGAAACTAATTCTTTTGGTCGACCATAATCGCCAATATTATTATTCATCCTTTTTAAAAGGAACCTCATGTTTTTTTCAGTAAGATTTTTGAATTTACTCATGATAATAAATACTAGTCACTTAAAAGTTTAGAAAGCTCATTTTCAATTGAACCTAAAGAACCATTCATTTTTTGAAAATCTAAAAAATCATCTTCATCAAAATCATCTCCTGTGGTCTCTAATATTAATTTATTTTTTTCTTTTCTTGCTGATTCAGGAATTGGTGGTGCTCCTCCTTCAGGTGCCGGTGGCGCTCCGCCCCCAAAATCCCCTTCTGGTGGTGGTGGCGCTCCTCCTTCGCCTCCTATTGCTCCTGCAGGTGCGGTTCCTCCTGTGACTGTTTTATATAACTTATCTACGGTATCAAATATACCCGTTTTAGTGATAATTGTTGCGGTATTATCAAGTTCAGCTGAAACCGCTCTTTCCATTCTTATTTGTAATAATTCATTTTTAATTTCATCATCTGAAAAACCAAAAATATGTTTTTTCGCCCAAGTTGCTGATGTAGGCTGTATAGATTTTGCTACTTCCCCAACCATATCTTTATACAATAAAACTTTTTCTTTCCAAACATCAATCATTAATAGATCCGCTTGTTTTGACGGATTTGTAAGTTGTAAAGTAAAATTTGATAACTCATCCTCAAATCCCATAAGGAATAAGTGAATGATTGCAATTTTATTCATTTCTGCAATTGCGGATTTTTGAATTCTATTAATTGTTCTTGCAAAACGAATATCAAGTAATGATAAGTTTTTACCATCACCAACAGCCTCTTCAAACCCTAAATATGCTTTAGGAACACGAAGTGCGGTTACTAATTTCTTTTGAATGTATTCGATATCGGCGATTTCAGATAAGTTTTGAGCTCCTGGTAAAGTGTCGATTGGGTTTACTTGTGTGGCGTCTCTAACAGGAATAAAGTAATCTTGATCTACCGCCATTTGATTGAATCTTAAATCAACATTTCCTGTTTTTTTATCAACAACTTGATCTCTTTTGAATTTGTTTGCGACTCTTTGTACATACGGTTCAACATCTTTGTCATCCATGTTACCAACAAAAACTTTAAATACTCTTCTTTCAGGGGCTCTTGATGTACGATAGATTAACATAGCGTCTTCAGATAAAACTAATTGTTTCCAAATACGACGAGCTTTTTCTAACATCGATGTTCCATAAGGAAGTTTTCTATCATCACCTAATAATCTAAAGTGAGCAACCTCCCAAGTATTAAATTCCGCGTCTCTTGTTTTCCACGCAAATTTTAGTGCGGTTCTATTAACATTTATTGTTGCACTGTAAGTTCTAGCGTCTATACCCCTTTCCAATCTTTCAATTTCAATATTAGGTAACTGTAAACAACCAGTAACCCCTTTTGTTGGGTCTAATTTTAAATACACAAAGTTATCACCATACTTACACATGTTTCTTATCCACATTGGTAAATTGGTATTAATATCTAATGTATTGACAAATAAATCAACTAAAATACTTTTAATTCTTTTAGATTCTGAATAAACTTGGAGAACATAACCGTTTTGATCCGGTGTGGTCGACTCTTCTGAATATATATCAAGAGCTGTTGATATTTCTGGCGTGTATTCCATAGACTCATAGTCATAAAACGCTGCCAATCTTGTTGGTTCGTAATATATTGCCTGAGTGTATAAATTATTTTCAACCTTTGCCCAATTAGTACTCAAATAGAGAGATTGCTGATTTTGCAATTTAGCTTTCTCATATTCAGCTTTGTCTTGAGTCTTTAAAATTTCTTTTTTATCTAACTTATAATCGGGTTGACCTTGACCTAATGTAGAATTAGGGCCGAAAGTTGTTGCCAACCTTTGCCAAACCGTTAGATTTTGATTATTATTTTCCATATTAAAAATTTAACTATAGATATAAATATTTCAATAGTTAGTTCTCAGTAGAACCGCTTACAGTTTTATTTATAAAATCAGAAGATTTGAATTGATATGGATTGGTTTTTTTTAAAAAGGTTACAGGAAAAGCTTTTACTCCTGTTGTTGGTTGACCATTTACAATCATTCTTGATCCATTTGATATTCTAGCAGATACCGGTCTAATATTAATTCCCATTTTATTATTTCATTAAACCACCAAATAACCAACCATATTTTTGATAGTCTTCTTTTGATGCACCATTATTATTTAATCCATATCTTTCATTTATAACATTTTGATTTGGGATTACTGGATCAAAATGAGTTTCTCTACCGACAGCTTCATTATTCACAACCGCCCAAGAGTTAATTAATGATTTTGCTTGTTCTGTTGCCTTTTCTAACTTTGAGAATGATGATTCTGCAATATAAATTGCCATGGATATGCCCATGATAAGGTCGTCATGGTGACCTTTTTGGTGGTCAGGTCTACCATTCATGTAAATGAATGTACTCATTTCGTTATATAGTCTGACACTTCTTACTTTAAATTTATGTCTAATCCATTCTTCAAAAGCCGCAATAATTTGAACTCTTTTATTATTAAAGTTAATTCCCGGTATTTTTTCTACCGATGTTTTATTGTTAGCCCAAATGTTAAATGGGTCAATTCCTTCAACATAAAGATTTTTATAACCAAGTTCTTGCATTTTCCTAACGGTTGTAATTCCCATACCACCTGTGATATCGACCACAACAAACGCATTATACATTATTCCCCACTTATATGCGACTTCAGCTAAAGTATCAGGAGGAATCTTACCAACATATTCAAATACTTGTTCTCTTTCATCAAAATCAATAATTTGAATTGATGAAAAATCTTCACTATCCCCTCTAGACACATCGACACCCATAATATATTTATGTCCTTCAACAGGTTCTTTCCAAATCCAAATGGAATTACCCATAAGTTTGGTAGTTGCATCAAATAAAGAATTATTTTTTATTTCTTCTAATTGTTTATTATCAAACACATTATCTCCAGACCCTAAAAACTCACAATTTAACTCTTGGTTAATTTTTCTTTTATCGTACTTGAGTTTTTTAACCATTTTTTCGTACCAACTTGAACATGGTTTGTATCCTTGTTTAAAAAAGTGGGACATTTCATCATAGTCTCGTTTGTAAGGATCGGTATGAGCTAATGAAATATTTTTTGATTCGTCAAAATTATCTTTATTTAGTAGATAATGAACAATATCGTCCGATGGGACTAAATAAAGGTCCTTTGAATATCTTGGATCTCTATACCAATACATTTCAGAAATTTTAAATTGGTTCATCCCTTTTAATGCTTGATCATATATTTCATAATAAATTTGATCATATCCATTTGGTGTAGAAACAACAATTACCTTACCACCTGTGGATAATGATGCCATACAAGCAGGCCAAAAGTCACTATCTGCCTCAATAAACGCGGCCTCATCAAAAACAAGAATAGTTGGTGTAAATCCACGAAGTGCATCTTTTGAAGTTGCAACTGCCTTTACTTCGGACCCATTAGTTAATTTGTAGTGTCTTTGCGAATTTTTATCCGACGAAAAATCAACGCCAAGCCAAGGTGGCCATTGACTAACAAACGCACGAATCTTATTGGCCATCTCCATAGATGTGTCTAATTTGTTTGCAATAATAAGAATTTTTTCAGGTTGTGATTTTTTGGCGAATACCAATTTTTTTGATACCCATGCTGCGGTTACTGTTGATACTCCCGCTTGACGATATTTTAATGCAATGTTTTCTTCAAATTCTTCATAGTCTCTTAATAAAGAAACCTGATCAGGGAATAATTCTAATGGAACATATTGTGATACCGTATTGTCGTAAGTTTGTAGATATGTACGAAGAGCGTATGGGGTGTCCTGTACACATCTCACATATTCAATCATTACCTGTTCTTTAGTTAGTCCCATATGATATAAATATCAATTCAAGTTTTTTCTTGTAAAGACTACTTTTTTCCTATTGAAAACATTTTTGCTATTGGTAATTCCATAGGGGCCTCATTAGAAAACATCGTCATTTTTTTTGGTCTACGAATAATCATAGATTTAGACTTTTTTTTTACTGTTCCAATTAGATCCTTTTTTGACATTTTGGCTTGAATGTTATTGTCTACCATTTCTGAAATTTTTTTTTCTAAAAATTTTTCCAAATTTTCATTTGTTTTCTTTTTTTTGTCCTTAACGGTTTTTTCGGGGTGAATTTTTTCAGGCATTTTTTTGTAATCTTTTTTAGATGTTGAATCTGAGAATTCTTTAGCCATTTTACACCATTTACATTTTTTGTCTGAACATTTATTACAACGAGCCCAAAATAAACCTTGTTGTGCTTTTGAATCAAATTTTTCATTTAAATTAGACTCTGCCACTCCCATCATAGATCTATTATTACCAGAATCATCATCCATACCATCATCTGCCATATCATTAGCGTCATGAGGTGATTCTTGACCGGTGTATGATTGTTCAGCGTCTTTACCTAAAGCATTTGATGAAGTTACATCATCAGTTTCATCTTCTTTGATTTCATTTTCCATTGGGGTTGCGGTGACGCTACCATCTGTATTTTTTTTAACCTCATATCCCTTTCCTGTTGGATTATTTGGTAATTCTCCTGGTCCTTTTATATTAAATGAGGTTTTTTGGGGTTCTGTAACTTGAGTAACCTGTTCATTAGATTCCTTTTTAAATTTCTCAACCAAAACTTTAACTTGATTATCGGTCATTTTACCAATAACTTTTGATGATAAACCATTTTCAACCAAAAACAAAATATTTTTTTTATTTTTCATAAACAACATCCTTTTCAAATTCTAATACTATATCTCTTTCATATAGTTTGTTTTTAACGCTTTCTTCGGATTCTCCAAAATTAAAAACCAATCTTTTAATTAAAGAAAAATCTTTTTCATCGTTTTCTTTTTCCCACCCTAACGCAATTACTGTGTCCATTGAGTCTATAACTGAAAAAACATCTGAGTCTTGAACCAAATCAAATTGTATGTTTTCATTAATTAATGTACCCACTTTTTTAATGTATTCTATGTCAGGAGGAGAAGGATAACCATTTGCTGGTTTAGATTCCCAATTCTCACCAAAAACCTCTAAAGTATTAGAAAAAATAAATTCATAAATGTTATCCCCTTTATAATTAGGTCCCAAACCATTTATGTAAATTAAGTGATTCATATAATTCTACCTAATTTAGTAATACTAACTTGATTAATACCTTCTTTAAAAATTAAATTCCCTTTATTTGATATTCCTAACATTCTTACTCTTGGGTTTTTATCAATATAGTTAAGTGCAGTTTCTAATTGTTGTTTAGATTCTGCAAGTTTAACTATATTTTGTTTACTATTTTTGTAGGTTATATTTGTTTTTTTATTTTTTTCTTCTTTATAGTTTTTTTGTTCGTTTTCATTTAAAATAAAATATTTAGAAAGGACTTTATCAACGCTTGATTCTGAAAATGTTCCATGTTCAAAACTATCTACTTCAGGATAAAAATGTCTATTTCTTCTTTCTTTATAATATTCTTCCTCTTCACCCATCTCACTTCTTAATCCTTTAGAACTTTGAGCGGCAAATGATCCTCCAAAATAATCATCAAAAGCATCATTTAAACTATCATAACCTTCAGCCATTTCAGGTTCGATAGGTGGTTCAGGAGAAACTTCTTGTTCATCTTCCGTTTCGTCAAATGTTACATCTTCTTCCTCACCTTCCCCATCTTCATCATCTTCGGTTCCTTCTAATTTATCAATAATTTGTTCAATATCTTCTTCATCTAAAACTTCAACATCAATTGCAGATAAAATAGAATTAATAATATATTTTATTTCTTTAGCGCTTAATTCTTTTTCTTCTTCATAAGATCTAATTTTTTGAGCTAATTTCCCAACAAGAATTTGAATTCTTTTAAGGTCCGATACTTTTTTCTCTCTTGGTTTTTTTTCAATTTCAACCTCAGTTTCGTCTTCAACCTCATCTTCTGGCATACCCATATCGTCGGCAGGTGGTTCCATACCCATACCGTCAGCAGGTGGTTCCATACCCATACCGTCAGCAGGTGGTTCCGTACCCATATCGTCAGCAGGTGGTTCCGTACCTTCTTCAGGGGATAACATATTAGGTGCGGGAGCCGGTAGTGGTTCAGGTGATGGGGATGGTGCGGGAGCCGATAGTGGTTCAGGTGATGGAGGTAGAGTTTCTGTTGCAGGTTCTGCAACATTATTTTTTTTAGTCTTTAGTATGAACTTTTTTTTTTGCTCACCTATTAGTGAGATACCTTCTTCGTTTTCATGAAGTACATTAATTTCTTTAGCCATTAAATTTAGTCGTCTTAAGGCTTGTGAATATGAAGAATAGTATTTTCTTGATGTCATTTGGTTAATATAGTCAGAGTCCGACTCATTGATTGCAACTTTAATTATATAACCTTGTCTTTCCTTTTCAATACGGTATGTATTACCGTCTGCGAATTCTATACTATATTCTGTAGATTTTGTTTCGTTTACCGATTGTGGAATATTTTCATTATAACGAGCAATTTCAATTATTCGTCTAATTTTATTCATTCCCTCAAGTTTTTCACTTCCGATAGGTTTTAATCCTGCCATGTCTTTTTTTTTATTTAATGTGAATTATTTTTTTCTTAATAAATATACAGATAAATATAATTATTCTAAATCATTGTTATTTATTGGTTCATTGATAATTTTTTATCAATAATTTCTGTAGGTAACTCGTATAATTTCTTAACATACCCATTTCTTCTTAAAAGTTTAAATACTAAATTTTCTAAAGACATTTCACCGTCTTTTTCAAGACCACAATTTCTAAATTTTTTAAGTTTTTCCTTATATTTTTTAACCAAACTTTTAATTTCATCAGGATCCTCATCTTCAATATTATCAACAACACCATCAATAATTCTCATCCATTGATTTGCCTTTTCCTTAAGAAGTTCTATATCAATATTTTTTTTATCAAGTTTTTTTGGTTTGTTAACCCACATATCGTACAAAACAGAATACACACCACTACTAAATGGCGTTTCAGCTTCATTTTGAACAAAACATTCAACATCGTACCCAAATAGTTTTATATCGTGTCTGTCGTTAAATATTATTTTTTTTAGATCAAAAAATTCAATATATAATTCTTGCGAGTTGTTTGGAAATTGGTTGTAATTTACAACTATATGTAAATCTATGTCTGAAAACTTTGACCAGTTGTAATTAACTAATGAACCAATCATAATAATATCCGTTACAACCACATCAACACCTAAAAAATCTATAAAAATATTTGTGGTTTCTAAAAGTTTCTCTCTTACTTCAGGTTTTATCATATATGATTTACCCCCCTTTTCCCAAATCTTTGGGTTTAGTTCGTCTTTTGATTCAAAACTTTTTATAATTTCTGAAGTATTCATAATGATAAATACTTTATAATTATAGTTTCTTGTATGTATGTGTTTTAGAAATACTTTTATTAAAGAAGTTTCCTTGGGATTCTGACATTCTAAATTGAGTATAGGTTTGATGTGTAACATCACTATATTCATATCTTACTCCGTTTTTAAACTCCGCAATCATTTTTTTTGTTAATGTGTCATATTGTGTTCTTACAATATTCGATGATTGAACTTCGTTTAAAATTGTAGTTCCGCTAATTATCTCGCTTGTTATTGCCATTTTTGTTTATTAATGGGGTTATGTCATCTATATGACGAAGTTTATCCATAATATAATAACTAACTTCGGTTCCGTCAACATTAAAACCATAATCTATAATTGTTTGGTCTATTTCCCGAATCAATGGTTGGATGCTTGAGTGTAATAACATTAAATCATCTGGATAATATGGTGGTTTTTCAATATCCTTTTGTGTCCACCCTTCTCTTTGGAATACTCCTCTAATTTTAAAATAGGTTTTTTCTAACTCTTTTGTTAGGCCCAAAGACTCTGCAAATTTTTTACATCCTTCCATGTCTATAAATATATAAAAAAAAAATCCACACTAAGGTGGATTTAATTTATTTTAATTTTAAAAGATTATTTTACTTCTTCAAATTCTACATTTTGTAAGTCTTCTTCAGTTATTTCGTCGTTTGGTGTTTTTTGTTCATACAACTTTTGACTTACTTCTTGGAATGTTTTATTAACTTCTTCCATCAAAGTTTTAACCTCAGAAATTTCTTTATTAGTATGAGCCTCTCTTAACTTATCAACTTTTAGATTAATTTCAGATTTTTCTTCTTCACTAATTTTATCTCCAAGATCCTCTAATGATTTACCAACTTGGAAAATCAAAGAATCTGCAGAATTTAATGTGTCGGCATCCTCTTTTAATTTTTTATCTGACTCAGCATTAATTTCCGCTTCTTGTTTCATTCTTTCCACTTCTTCTTTAGATAAACCTGAAGAAGACTCAATTGTGATAGATTGTACTTTATTTGTTGCGTTGTCCACCGCAGAAACATTAATAATACCATTGGCGTCAATATCAAAAGTTACCTCAATTTGTGGAGTTCCTCGTCTTGCCGGTGGAATCCCATCTAAATTAAATCTACCAATAGATCTATTATCTTTTGACATTGTTCTTTCACCTTGTAAGACATGAATCTCAACTATAGGTTGATTATCTACTGCTGTAGAAAATATTTCAGATTTTTTAGTTGGTATAGTTGTGTTTGAATTAATTAATTTTGTGAACACACCCCCCATAGTTTCAATACCTAACGAAAGTGGAGTCACATCAAGTAATAACACATCGGTAACATCACCTGCTAATACACCACCTTGAATCGCGGCTCCTAAAGCAACTACCTCATCAGGATTTACTCCTTTTGAAGGTTCTTTACCAAAAAATTTTTTAACCGCTTCTTGAATTGCAGGAATACGAGTAGACCCACCAACTAAAATGATTTCATCAATATCAGATGGGGTTAACTTAGCATTCTCCAAAGCCGATTTACAAGGTTTGATTGTTCTATCAACTAAAGATTGTGTTAATTGATCAAACTTAGATTTTGTAATAGTCATTACCAAGTGTTTAGGTCCTGTGGAATCTGCCGTCACATAAGGAAGATTAATTTCAGTTTGTGGTGAAGAAGATAATTCGATCTTTGCTTTTTCGGCGGATTCACGAAGTCTTTGAAGTGCCATTGGGTCTTTTGAAATGTCCATTCCATTTTCTTTTTTAAATTCAGAAGATAAAAAGTCAATAAGTACTTGGTCAAAGTCGTCCCCACCTAAATGAGTGTCCCCGTCAGTTGATAATACTTCAAATACTCCATCACCGAGTTCCAATACAGATACATCATGAGTTCCACCACCACAGTCAAACACTACAATTTTCATATCTTTAGACATTTTATCAAATCCGTATGCTAAAGCGGCTGCGGTTGGTTCGTTTATAATTCTTTTTACTGTAAGACCTGCAATTTCACCAGCTTCTTTTGTTGCCTGTCTTTGGGCATCATTAAAATAAGCGGGAACCGTAATAACGGCTTCAGTTACAGATTGACCTAAATAATCTTCAGCGGTTTGTTTCATTTTTTGAAGTATCGCGGCTGAGATTTCTTGTGGCGAATAAGTTCGATCGTTAATTTTAACTTTTGGTGAGTTATTTTCTTTAACCAATTTGTAAGGAACTTTTCTGATTTCGTTTTTAATCTCATCAAAAGAACTTCCCATAAATCTTTTAATTGAGTAAATTGTTTTGTCAGGATTTGTTACTGCCTGTCTTTTAGCTGGATCTCCAATTTTTCTTTCTCCGTCTTTTACAAACCCAACAATAGATGGTGTGGTTCTTTTTCCTTCACTGTTAGCAATAACCACAGGATCCTTTCCTTCCATTACCGCAACACACGAATTAGTTGTCCCCAAGTCAATTCCAATTATTTTTCCCATTTTTTATCATTTTATTTTTTATGTTTATTTTTTTTACATTTTTACCAAATATATGCCATTTCAAAAAACATGTCAATATGTCAGTATATTTTTTTTTATACTGACAAAATAACAATATTGGACTTTTGTAAATTTATTTATTAGTTTTTGAATGTAAAACAATATAAGTATGTTAGAATTTATGGATGAAGGAAATGATAAATCAAAAAAAAAGTCTGATACAGGAACACCTGTGTTAGATAATTTTAGTAAGGATTTAAACAAATTAGCTCAAGAGGGTAAGTTAGACCCTGTAATTGGTAGAAAAAAAGAAATATTAAGAATTGCTCAAATTCTATCTAGAAGAAAAAAAAATAACCCAATTATTATTGGTGAACCTGGCGCGGGTAAGACCGCAATCGTTGAGGGCCTTGCAATGATGATTCATAACGGTGAGTGCCCTAAAACTTTAATGGACAAGAGAATTGTATCATTAGATATGAATTCATTAGTTGCCGGAACTAAATACAGAGGTCAGTTTGAGGAAAGAATGAAAGTAATTATTGAAGAACTTCAGGATGCCCCAAACATCATTTTATTTATTGATGAGATTCATACAATAGTTGGTGCTGGTAATAGTTCAGGTTCATTAGATGCCTCAAATATATTTAAACCGGCACTTTCTCGTGGTGAGATCCAATGTATTGGTGCGACTACTCTTGATGAATATAGAACAAACTTTGAGAAGGACGGAGCATTAGAGAGGAGATTTCAAAAAGTAATTGTAGACCCATCTACAAAAGAGGAAACTTTAGAAATTCTTAAATTAAGTAAGGAAAAATATGAAGATCACCATAAAGTAAGTTATGACGATGAAACATTATTGATATTTGTTGAGTTGGCGGATCGTTATATTACAGATCGTGAATTTCCAGATAAAGCATTTGATATTTTAGATGAGGTTGGAGCAAGAATGCAAATTGACATAAAACTACCACAAGAAATTGAGAATCTTAAAGAAGAGGCAAATAAAATTAAACAAGAAAAACTTGATGTAATTAAAAGACAAGACTATGAACAAGCTGCGGAACTTCGTGATCGTGAAAGAAACATTTTGGTTAAACTTGACGATGAAAAGAAAAAGTTTGAGGAACATTTAAGGAGTAGTAAACGAACCATTCCAGAAGAATTAATATATGAAGTGGTTTCAAATATGACTAAAATTCCAATTTCAAACATTAATGTTGATGAAAGAAATAGTTTAATAAATCTTACCAATAATTTAAGTTCAAAAGTTATTGGTCAAGAAGAAGCGGTATTGAAAATCACAAAGGCTATTCGCAGAAATAGAATGGGAATTAAAGACCCAAACAAACCAATTGGTTCATTTATTTTCTTGGGATCAACTGGTGTTGGTAAAACATATTTGGCAAAACAATTGGCAAAAGAGATCTTTGGTAGTGAAGATAATATGATCCGTGTGGATATGAGTGAATACCAAGAAAAACACACTATTTCTCGTTTAATTGGTTCACCTCCAGGTTATGTTGGTCACGATGAAGGTGGACAACTAACAGAACAGGTTAAAAACAAACCTTACTCTGTTGTATTGTTTGATGAGATTGAGAAAGCACACAAAGATATTTTTTCAACACTTCTTCAGTTGTTAGATGATGGCCATATCACAGATTCATTGGGTCGTAAAATTAACTTTAAAAATTGTTTAATCATTATGACTTCTAATATTGGTGTTAGAAGATTACAAGATTTTGGAACTGGAGTTGGGTTCAAAACAAACAAAAGTGAGATTGTTATGGAAGAAGAAAAACAAGAGATTTTGAAAAAAGAATTAAAGAAGTTTTTTGCTCCTGAATTCTTAAATCGTATTGACGATGTTATTATTTTTAACTCATTAGAAAAAATACATATTGACAAAATAACAAAACTTGAAATTGACAAATTATTAAAAAGAGTTAGTGAGAAAAAATATAACTTTACATACGAACAGGATCTTGTGGATTATATATCCAAAGTAGGGTTTGATGAAACATTTGGGGCTCGTCCAATCAAAAGAGCAATTCAAGATAAAATTGAGGATTTAATTTCTGAAAAGATTTTAATGATGGAGATTGAAGAGAATAAAGATTACGCTTTAAAAGTTGAAAATGATGAGGTTTTAGTTTCTAATAAAGAAGAAAAACCCAAAAAAACAAGAAAAAAGAAAGAATAATTTTTTATTAACATTTATTCAACTATCTTTGTGGAAACAATTTGAAATGAATCTAAATAAATTTAAGGAACTTCTTTCTGTCCCATCCAAAACTTATCAAGAAGATAAGATGGTGAAATACTTAATGGATGAATTATCACAAATGGAGGGAATTGAAGTGGTGTGTGATAACCATAAAAATATCTATGTTACAAAAGGAACATTAGATGAGGGTGAGTATTACCCAATGTTTATATCACACACCGACACGGTTCATAACCTTGTTGATGAAATCATAGTTAAAGAAGAATATCTTCTTCGTCCTTACACATTCGGAAAAGAATTTGGTGATAAACAAGTATTATGTTTAAAAGCGTACGACAAAAACGAAATCCCAACAGGGATTGGTGGTGATGATAAATGCGGTATCTATATTTGTTTAGAATTACTTCGTCAATTAGATAAAGTTAAAGTCGCATTTTTTGTGTCAGAAGAAACAGGTTGTAATGGGTCAAAAATGGTTAATACAGAGTTTTTAAACAATGTTGGTTATTGCACACAATACGATGCCCCAGGAGACCACTTAATTTCATATAGTTGTATGGGTACGGTATTGTTTGATAAAGATGGTGAATTCTTTAATCTTTCATTAAGAGCAATTACCAAAGGATTTAAAAATGAAATGATGATTCAGAGTCATCCATACACAGATATTATGATTATGAAACAAAAATCTGATTTATCTTGTATCAATATGTCTTGTGGTTATTATAATATGCACACAGCAAATGAATTTGTTTGTATTGATGATGTAGAAAGAGCAATTGTCGCAGGAAAAAACATGGTTGATAGTTTGGGGTTAAAAAGGTATGAGTTCAAAACAGAACCAGAAACAATAACTACAACAACAACTTTGTTTAATGATGAAAGCCCATTTTATGATGATGTATACCAATTATCATCCATTGATGTTATTGAAGAAAAGAATGGGTTTATAATTACGGACATTTACGATGAAAATCAATTTTACATCGATGACGAGGATGGTTATAGACTATATGAGATATTAAAAGATCGTTATCGTTTTAATTGACCAGGTTGGATTCTAAAGTCAGCTGGGTTAAATAAACCTGGCTGAGTTGCCATTGCAATTACTGAATCAACAGTAGATAATCCGTATTGTCTATCTCCAAAATAACTATTTGACCCCACAATGTATTTTACTTTTAAAGTTTCGGGATCAACTTCCTGAACTTTAATTCTTAATCCTTTTTGTCCTGGGATTTCTTTACCGGCATTAGAAAAAAGACCTAACTTAGTAAGTTTTTCCATTACTGCTATATAGTCAGGATTAAGGTCTTCTTCAGCTTTTTCTATATACACATCAACTAGATCTTCTAATTTTTGACAAGATTCAGAGTTAAAAATATCATCATCCATAAAATAACCTTCCATCTCGTAAGGATCTGGAAGAGTGTGTCTAAATTTCTTATCTATACTTTCAAGTATCACATCAATAGCCTTTTTGTCAAATTCACCATTTTCAACATAAAGTTGGACCAAATTTCCCCAACTTATAAAATACAAACCAAAACACCATTTACCCCACTTCTCAATACCAAATTCAGAAAGTGTTTCACAGTAGGCAGTTAAGATTGCTTGTTTAGACCCTTCTTCAGTTGCATTTGCTTTTGCTGAACATATTATATCATTGGCCTCATCACCAAACCTACTAAAAAATTTATCTAAAACATCTGTGATTTCTGATTCATTGTCAATTCTTTTACCGTCTTCTGAAATACTATCCACTAAAGAAGGTGCAATTATTTTTAACAACTTTTTTAGTTTTAAGCTAGCCTGATTACAAAAATAACCTAAAACATAACCTTCACTCCAATCATCAGTAGATCTATCAGAACATTCATAATACCATTCATAAGAACCATAATACATTCGATCATAGTTTTGAGCGTCCCACTGACCATCAGATCCTTCTTCAAAAACTTCAGGAAAAAAAAATTTTAAAAACGCCTCTAAATCATCAAAGTCAAATAACAATCCATCATGTTGTACTCTAACACTATTAATATCAATATTGTCTTCATATTTATCACTTTTGAATTCAACTTCGTCAGAAGATAACTTTCTTTTGTTTAAAAGAAGTATTTTTTGGAAGTCATCTAACTCTGAGACATCATTTTCGATAAGAAGTCTTTTTCTCATATATTTATAAATATATTGAATAATATAAATCTTTGTATTATCTTTGTATTTATAATATTACAAGTTATTTGACATATGGGGGTGTTTTTGGATTTGACAGGTATTGGCTGAAGACAAAGGGCACGTAGAGACTGAATTAATCTCTTTAAAAACTGATTCACAAAAACAATCGGCGACGTTTTATCGAAAATGGAAACTCTTGGTTTACTAAGAGGATCTGAAGTTACTGTAGCCTAAGAGGTTTACGGAAACGGGGGGTCGGTGGACACATAACCTAGCAACAGAAGTCTTTATGGTGGAATACGATTGAACCATAAATCGAGTCGTCCATTGGTTGTTGATTTACGATGGTGAAGAACAAATCAACTTTGTTTTTGGTCAAATTAAAACCAAATATTTTGGGGTATTAAAAAATACCAACCTAAACGTGTAGTCCTTATCTGACAGGATATTATGGACCGGAGTTCGAGCCTCCGCACCTCCACCAAATGTAAACCTCATCTTCGGATGGGGTTTTTTTATGCGTTAAAATTATAGATTAGTGTTGTATAAATATTATATTTTAGTGCATAAAAAAAGGGATCGATTCACATCGTCCCTAATCAATTTTTTTAACTTAAGTTTTACCTAAAAAAATAAAAACCTGAGATTACAGTTTTCGTAAGTGTCTTTCGAGTCATTATTGGTTCTACTCTTATCCACAGGATTTTGTCCTGTAACACTCATTACCGATTGGTTAGACCAATCACTCCTTGACGATACAACTACTCTCTTACTACTCCTGTCTCCCCAAGATTGCGTCCTGATTCGGTCTTCGACGACCTAGAGATTTTTCATAAAAATACGGTCAAACTTGCGGTTATCACGTTCCACTGACAGCCAGTGAATAGGTGGGTAACTTCCGTTATATCGTGACGAACACTTTTGCTTTTTAGTTATAAGTTTTACCTTTTCTATAAAAGTTTTTTGTGTTGTGGATTGATCAAAGTTGTGGTCCGTCTTAAGTTTCATTATCTTTTGAATAACAAAATACCAAACAACCTTGTGAAATGTCCCCATCTCAATATTTCAAGATTACTTCGAAACTAACCCCTTGGTAGAAGTCGGTTAAGGTTAATAACGGCACCATCCGTACATTAACATACCTTTCGGTTTTAAGTATCCTTTTATATTGGAACCCGCAATAACAACATTGGAAATATTGATTCTTGCATCATCCCTACGAGTTATTCCTATTAGAGTTCCCTCCTCAACAAGATGACCCACATCACCTCGTCATAAAATCACTTTTCCTACACCGTTGGCCTCGGTACTAAAGATTTTATGGTATCTCGCCTGTGTACTCGACCTCAATATTCCGAAGACTATTAAGACGCAAACCCGTTACACTTGGGATTCACTTTATCCTACTTTCGTAGTTTATTTTATGGACTATACACGGCCCAATATCTTTATCAGTTTCACTTCTTACTCCTGAATGGATAATCTAATTTTTCAAAGAACTTTTCAGGACTTTTCCTGATTTGTTTCACAAAGATATGACATTTATTTTGATTTGTCAAGTACTCTGTGATATTTTTTATTTTTTTTTATTCTACAACGATTTTTTCAACATAAACTATGTAAGTACCATAATGATTTGCCCTTATTTGTGCAAATTCAATATTTGATGACCATAATTCTTTTCCGTTTGCAAAATACGCAAACATCTCAACTTCTTTTAATTCTTCACTCATGATAATTTGTTTTTATAGAGAAATGATATCATAAATATATTGTAGAGTCAACAAAGTTACAAAACTTTTTTAATTAAATCTAAAATTCTTTCGGTTTCGTAATTAAATGATTCTTTAACTGCCTTAACTTCTGTTTTAGAGATTGCGGGAGGATTGACTTTTTTTGTTTTAAGTACTTTAGTAACACCTGTTCCAGTTCCCCATTTTTTCAAATCGGGACATTCTGCAATTTTAACCGCTCCTTTATTACCTTTTAAACCATCAACAATACACTTATAATTTCCATTCTTCATTGTTTTAACAGTTGCATCAATACCATCTTGTTTGGTTTTATAATTTCTAACTCCACCAACACATTTATTGTTTTTCTTACTCAAACAATTCCATAATGTCGACCCTTCTTTTGATTGTGTGGTATTGAATGGGTTGTATGTTGATTTAGCACCTTCGGCTTGTCTCCAAGCATAGAAAAATAATAAATTTTCTTTTGATATTGGTGCCCCTATTTTTGATAAAACTTTGGTGTAGAACTCTTTGTCTTCACTTGATGGTTCTGTTATTTTATAATCTTTTAAATCTACGGTAACATTTGGCAAATTTTTATCCTCTTCTTTATCCTCTTCTTTATCCTCTTCTTTATCTACTGGATCTAAAATATTTCCAACGCTTGTTTTTTCTTTATCTCCCCTCATCATTCTTGCTAATTTGGCAAATGCACCTAAACCTAATTTTTCAATTTGGGAATCCTCTGATGGTTTTTCTTCTGTGTTAACATCAGTTGATACATCTTCAGGTTTTTCATCTTCAGGTTTTTCATCTTTAGTGTTACTTCCACTTGTTTTCTTTACGCCAACATGTATGTGGTCATAATGGTTTTTTACTCTCCATCCAAATTGATATCTATAACCATCTTTAGTCACATTTAACCATACCCCACCTTTATAATTAGAATGAGATCCATTATTCCAACTTTTCATAATGCAAGCTAAAAGTTCATCGCCAGCTTTACCTCTAACAGGTATATCTACAGCATACGCTTTAGTATTACCTTTATAGTGATCTGAAACATATCCTGAAGCTGTTTTAACTCTTGATCTTTTTTGGGAGCTAATTACATTATCTTTTCCTAAACATTTTTTTGCAAAACTAGCAATTTCAAGAGTTTTTTCCATAGATCCACCCCAATTTCCATTTTCACCTCCAGAGTTCACTTTACCTGAATCAACAGCCCCTGTTGGGAATCCGTATGTGTTAACCTCGTTGAGTTTTTGTTTTTTTAACTTAAAAAGTTCTCTTTTTATTATAAAATCTTGTTTCATATTATAATAAATATCATAATATGTTAAACCATTCAGGAATATCTCTATTTTTCCATTTTGCAAAATCTTTTTTTGCTCCAATATAGTAGTTTCTATAAGATTCTATAACATCATCCACTTTATATTCGTCAGGCATTGCCTTTGGTGGTGTGGTAAAATCTTTGTCACAAATGTTGGGTTTATTTGTGACACACCATTCTATCACTTCTTGAGATTTGTGTCGTTTACCATAACGATATGTGTATTCTTTACAGAGTTCTAAACCAAGATCACAAAGGTAAAGATAGTTAGATAAAGTTTCACGAGCCCAAATTGCACATGGGTGGTTTTTGTGAGATAATTTATATGGGATTTGATCGGTTACTTGGTCGGTAGTATGATGAACACCACACAATAGTTGTGCCGTCTCAAGGATCATTTTAACAACATGTTTGTCACAGTGGTATTGTGAGCATTTTTGGGTATCAAAATCTAAAAAGAAAATATTCATACCATAAAGATATGAACTTTAATTGTATTTACAAAATTATTGTTCTAAATGTGTCATTAACACTCCACCAAGAGATGTGGCATAAACCTCAATATTTTTTATTGAATCTTGATCAAGTTTCGTCTTTCTTTTAGTAAAATCCAATCCTAAACAACCAATAAATTTATCGTCAATTGTTTTAATTGCAAATAAATAACCTGATTTACATCCCGTGTCTTCGGCGATATACTTCAATCCAAATGTTGCTATAGTTTCATCTTTATAATCAGATATTTGAATAACATCATTAGATAATAACTCATTGATTGATTTTGAAAATAAATTGACAGGTATATTACTAAAATTACTTTGTACTGATTGTATTCCAGTATTTACTGTTTCATACATTATTGAAAACTTTGCCATTGATTTACCTGTTGGATAAAAATTTCCTCCATTGTGGAATTGTGTTATCCAAACACGGTCAGCATTAAATTCCTCTCTTATACTTTCAATTTTGTGGGTAACAAGTTCACTAACTCTAAGAGTTTCTTTAAACATATCTGGTTTTATTTTTTTATCTTCTATTTTGTTTTTAATGTAAACAACTAATATTGGCCCAATAACACCTGTTATAAACGCCACAATAATACCTAAATAATTTTCCATAACCTAAATGATAAATATAGTGATTAGTAAAAAAACCCACTTTTGGTGGGTTTTAATTTTAAAAATAATAAAAGTTAATTTTTGTTTTTAACAACAATTGACCAAATGGTACCTACCAAAGTGGTAACACCACCTAAGATTTCTTGTATCATTGAATCTTCAACGATTCCTTTCATAACAAGGATACCACCAATAAATGTAATCGTATGTCTAACGATACCCAATAATTGTTCTTTTGTTAATTTCATAATAAAATATTTAATGTTTATTTTATAATAAATATATAAATATGTCAGTAACATTTGGTTTGGGTTTATAATTTTACTATATTTGTAGAAATATAAAGACCATAAAAATGAAAAAATTCCTTTCTATTGTATTGTTATCGACAATTTTATTTTCTTGTAAAAATGTTGAAATGTATGAATTAAATGACGGTACTTTCATCACAAAAAGAAAATCTGACCGTATTGCAAAAAAAGTAATTAGACGAGAATTTAGAAAATTATCTAAGGAAGATAAAGAATCTGTCTTAATGATTACTACGGACACTACTCATAATTAATATTTAAGAATCTGGATCTTCAATTTTATTACCTGCGGCATCGTACAGTTTTGAACTAATTCCTGGTCCACTATAGTTGTACATAAATCCATTAGGACCGTAACGTTCTATTTGATCATATATAGTTAAAACTTCTCCAGTATTTGCACCAAAATTCCATTTTTCAACTTTTATTAGATTATTATAAGGTGGGTAAATAGCTCTATTAACCGTCTTATAAACAAATTTAGGTCCAGACCAAATACAGTAGTTACCGTAGTTTGCTTTGTCAGAAGAACTACAACCTTGTTGATATATTTTGGCGGGACTAACCTTATCATCACCATAATCATCACTTCCATATAGTTGCCACCTTATTGTGTAAATAGGCATATTTTGTGATCCAATATCTGCATTCTTCCCTTGAACAAGTCCCGTTTTTTTATCAACATAAGCCATATCAAATTGAGACAAAGAAGATTCACTAAATTCAAATTGTTTTGTGTCCTCATTATAATACAAATAACCATCTTTTAGATCTGTTGGTTTTTTAATAAATTGTTCGTCAGGTAAAATTGCTTTTTGATTGTTATTTTGTTGAGTAACATTTCCACATATATCTAAAGTTAAAATATGTTTCATTGTAAAATCATCTCTTTCTGAGATAGATGGTACGCATCTTGGGAAACCAGGTAAAATAAATTTGTTTTTGGAGATAGAAATTTCAGGTGTCGCAGAGTGACATGCTGCGTATTTACACTGCAAATAAACCTCAACTTTTTTGGCGTTTGTTGCTGCAATTTTTTTTGCTTGTTGCGGATTTACGGTAACAGTTCCAGTTCTACTACCACCATCTTTAGCGTTATTTAAACTAACAGAACCAATTGGAACTTTGTTTAATACCACAGTAAAGTCTGCTTCATCACATTGGTGACCTCCTCTACATGGGAATGAAGGATTCTTATCCTTATTATAACTTACCGTAATTGATAAACCATCAACACATTTTTCCGACATCCCTGGAGTATCAATTAAAAATTGTACTCTAACATATTGGTGTTCAGTAAATTTAGAATCAGTGTTTTTATCAGTTTTTTCAACACAAGTTTCATCTTTAGTATATGAAGGACACCAATTAGGCCCGCCTATTGTTGGTTCAGGAAATGCAAATATTGGTTTTCCACCAATTAAACCTTCTTTAATCCAACCATCAAAAATGTTACTTAAAAAATTGTTAACGGCTACGGCTCTCTTATTTGATAATTCGTATTCAGCTAAAACCACGCCTCCATTTTCAGCATCCGCGTTTGGTACTCTTGACTCACTTGCCAATATTTTAACAAATACAAGTTTACCTTTGTCACCTTTTAATTGACTTGACAACCAAGTTTTTGCTGCTGTTAATTCTTCTAATAGAAGTGTCTTGTTAATATATTTAGCACTATGATAACCTGATTTAAAAGTGTTTGAAAAATCTATTTCGTATCCGCCACCAGGAAGTTCTCCCTCAAGAAGAATACCATACATAGACATTATTTCCAACTTTTCTTGTTCGGTAATAACAAGTTTACGATTACAACAACCCATACTGTTTTAATATATAAATAGATATAATAAAAGAAATGGTTGTAAATTATTTGTTTTTATATGTTAGAAAAGAATAGATAACATAAATAACCATAAAAACAGGAATCGCAACAGCGACTATAACAGGGATATTCATAAATGATTTTTATATATAAACGAAATAAAAATAAAAAAAGTGGGTACCAATTAGTAATAACACCCACCTTTTTTTCAAACCAAGAGGTTTAATTAATATTTTTTTTGCGGTCTTCCATTTTAAACCATTCTTTAAGTTTTTTCTCCCAAAATTCTATGGCTCCAAAAAGTAAGAACATAGCAATTGTACCATAAAGAATTGAAACTACCGATGTTTCGTTAGAGATGAAAAGCCACATAAGGATACATCCAAACATGACAATTATAGATGCCACTAAAGTGACTAAAAGGTTTTTTATTTTAAACATATTTTTTTAAATTAGTGGTCCATTATGGTCTCGAACCAAAGACTTCAACATTATGAGTGTATCACTCTAACAAACTAAGTTAAAAGACCCGATTAGATTAGGCCTTAACCATGTGTTTATTCATCATCTCAGTGGCCTTAGTAACCGCAAGATCTTTGGTTTTAAACCCTTTCTCCTTCAAATTTTTTGAATGATAGATTTGATAATCAGTTGCGGAAACTTTTAGTTTACCACCTCTTTCCGTACTTTTTTTCATTGTGTCTTTTGCGTAGATATCGTAAAAACCTATTTTACAAATGTAACGCCCCTTAGTTTGTCCTTTACTCATTTTTCTTTTTTTTTATTAGTTAAACAATTATACATTTTTACATTAAAGAGTCCCATTCGGACACTACAAATTCAAGTTTTAAAAATCCTTCTACTGGAATGTAGGTTACTTGAAAACCTCCAGATCCAACACTTGTTTCTTGTTCAATAGAATTGGTCAATAACTCTCTTGCTCTTTCTTTAATCTCACCTAAACAAGGTATTCCCTCTACAGTACCCAACCACTCCCATCGTAAAGATCTCATGGTTTTGTGAACCTTTTCAAAGTCAAACCAATCCATAATGTTATCTAAAGCTTTTCGTTGTTCGTCAGTCATAGTACAAATATAAACAATTTTTTTTATAAAGACTGCACTTGATCCATGATTTCTGTAACTTCTTCTTGATTTAAATATCCAATAACATCACTCGTTACAGGAGTATCGTAAGTTAAATCACCATCTTTACCCAAAACGGCAATTTCAAATAAACCATCTTTACCACCATATGAATGTGTGTGAGAAACAACAGACACACCGTATCCATTTTCAAACATCATTCGACACTTCACACCAATTTGGAATGGTGCGTCTTCAATTTTTTCAAACTTTAAATCTTCAAATTTTTTCATAATACAAATATAAGTATTTTATTTTAATTCATCAAAATTAAATTTCTTAATTTCTTTAGAATAAAGTAAGAAAATATTTTTTACAGATGATAATTTATTTTTTAAATTACAGTCTTTATCCGCATATAATTTACCTTTAATTTCAACCCAATAATCAAATTCTTCTAAATAAAAATCAGGATAGTATTTATGATTTTTTAAATCAGTCCCAAGGTATTCAAAAAAATACTCACCATTATTTTTAATCCATTTAATATTTTCTTTATCACATAAAATAGCAAATTCTTTTTCAGAATTAGAATCCATTTTATATCCTTTATAATATGATGAATATTTTTTAGTTGAGTTTTCTCTAAACCCTCCAGAACACTTCAACCAACATTCGTTATGGTATTTATTGTTTCTTCGTCTGTAAGATATAATATTTTCACCACACTTTAAACATATTGTTATTGTCGGATTACTTTTTTTTAATTTGCCGATCTCGATGTTCGCCTTTTTAACTTTATCTGAGTTTTTTGCGGACAAAGATTTTTTTAACTTATCTTCATCACTCCATTCTCGACTATTTCTACAATGTAAAGAACAATAAGATTTTAATCCTTTTTTTGGTTCAAATTCATTAGTACATTTTTTACATTTCATATATTATATAAATATATACTCGAACCCTAAAACTATCACTTATCACATAATTATTTTACTAATATGTTTATTTTTGCGGTCCATCCCGGTTATGCTCCGAGGGCTTGTCCGTGACAGGGACAAATGTTACTATTACACCAATAGACCAAGTTATCAGTCTTTCCTGATCGTCACCCCTAACCCACAGGTATGAACCCGTATCGTAGTAAAGCTTGGTTAGCTATAAACACACTCTTCAACATTCTACTCCCCGCAGTACGGAATTGTATCTTACTTAGCCCATCGTCAGCGGTATGGGTACTGAAGTTTATGTGTCGTAGCCCGACGGGTAGTCGAAACCCGATTGCCCGGATGAAAACCGGATTTCCTAGCCATTAGAAGACCGGGCCAAAAATAAGGGTAGACACGGGCCTAACTAGCCATCTTTCAGGAAAGGCCCTTACTAATATTCTACCCCTTTGTAGTCAGGACAGGATTCTAACCTGCATGAACACTTTGAATTTTACCTACGCACAGTGAGGTAGTGTTCTTCATCATTCGCATTGCCTTTTCAAAGTGCACTTATTCAAGGTTGCCGTGCGTGTCACTATGTGTCTAACATTCCACCACCTGACTATTTGTCGGTACAGTAGGAATCGAACCTACATGGAACCAATTAACCTTTCAACCGCGTATCAGGCGGAGGGTATATGTACCGTATTATCGTAAAATAAACCATAATGTATTTCTCTATGACAGTTTGAACAAACTAAAATACATTTATCTAATTCTTTTTTTACTTTATCCCAAGATTTATTCATATTACTTGATATATGAAAATCTTTTTCTTTTGGATCTGTATGGTGAAATTCTAATGCGATTATACACTTATTATAACCACATCTATCACATTTACCCCCTTTGTAATCAACCGCCCTTTCTTTATTTTTTTGTCTGAAGTTTTTAACATGTTTGTAATTATTCAATTTGCGATTTTCGTCAGTTAGAATAATTCTTTTTTTATCCACATGATATTTTACAACCGACACACTTATTCCAAAAAATTTGGAGGTTTCTTTTGTTGTGTGAGTTCTATAATAATCATTCAACTCCCTAATCATGTGTTTAGGGAATTCAATTTTACCGTCAGACCTACCAACTAAACCGTACCTTTTACAAATAGTACTTATTGTTGATTTTGGCTTATTAAGCTTTTTTGATATTTCACCTAACGAATTTCCTTCTCTCCTCAAAGTTAATATTTCTTCACACATATCTTTATACTTTATATTACATTTATTGTTATATATAAATATCAAGGTATTTAAATAATTCTTGTCAACCATTCCATTATTGGCACTCCAGGAAGGGGTTGAACCTCCGACACTTGGTTTTGGAAACCAATGCTCTAACCAACTGAGCTAATTAACTATATTTTTTTTGGGTAACTAATGGGAATTGAACCCATGGCACAAGGTACCACAAACCTTTGCTCTACCAACTGAGCTATAGTCACCATTTATTTGTGATTCATAGTTGACACACACTCTTGTCTCACCATCTTATGTCAACAGGTTAATGTACTTTACAAGTTTCCCGTTTCTTACTTCACACAATATTTTAATTTCAAAGAACTTTTTCTTTTTACGGGAGTAGGACACCAAGCTCTTACTTCCTACCCCCGTTTGTCTTACAAATCTATTAATTTTATTTCAATCTGCCAAATAAACTTCAATATTTTCTTTATTTAATGTCCATTTTCTGAATTTATTAGACATCCCGTTTAAGTAATCTGTATCCAAAGAATCTTTTATAAAATCAATTAGAACTTCTTTTTGAATATTTTCGTCTGTAATTTCAAGTTCTTTCAATCTATTCAGAACTCCATCGGGTATGTTAATCGTTATTTCCATATCACAAAGATATGTAATCACTTTTGATTTGCCAAACAATTTATAAAATATTTTTTAATTTATTTTATCTTGAATGCACATCTCATGATTTTTTTAGTTTTGGTGGCATCTTCAGGATTTCCAATTACAACACCATCTTTGATTGTAAACGCATGTCGGTTAACAAGAACAAAGAATGTGCCTTTTGGGTTTTGTTTAACAAATGTACCCACAGTCATGTTTCTTTTCTTTGTCTCACCTTTAACTGTCACATTATACATTAATGATCTTAACATCTGATCATTATGTCTTACCCCAACAGGACAAACTTTTTTACCGTTAACCTTAAACAAACTGTCGGACATTTTTACAAGTTTAGATACCGTTCCGTATGTACCATTTCTTGGTTTTCTTCCAAATTCATCGGCAACATACCTGTGGGCATAATCATAAGATACTTCAAATGAGGACGCAAATGCTCTAACAACGCAGTCATTTCTTTCGCCTTTGGCTGTTACTGATTCCGCATATCCTTTGATTGCCGTTCCTGTCG
>Ga0210003_1000621_pt1 | contig 32021 bp, 21 predicted proteins | sample LantaG_FD_182804 | JGI IMG/M metagenome (GOLD analysis project Ga0210003, IMG submission 182804) | Deep subsurface microbial communities from Baltic Sea to uncover new lineages of life (NeLLi) - Landsort_02402 metaG (SPAdes) (version 2) | ecosystem: Environmental > Aquatic > Marine > Oceanic >... | reverse complement strand
GGAGGAAGAGACCCTCTGAGCCGCTTCAAGTGCCGCGGAGATCGCACCTTGTCGATCGCTGTGATGCGTGTTTTTGTGTCGTAGAAAGGATCTCTCTCGAGGTGAGCACGAGAAAGGGGGGGGGGGGGCTCGAGAAGAAAAAAATGTCGCCGTGGCTTTTAACCCCATGCCCCTTTTCTGTTTCGGAAAAAATCGATTATCCGAGGGTGGGGGCAAAAGGCTGATAACCCGGGTAGTTTCTATTTATCTGCGGACACTTTCAGCCGAGTCTGCCCCTGACTGAAATTGGCAAGGGTAGGGATAGTTGGCGTCCAAGCATGAGGTAGAAAAAGGAAGTTAAGAAGAAGAAAAAACTCACCGAACGGGGCGGTAGCCGCCGACGAAGTCCGCCGCCTCGGTGAACCTCGAGCACGACACCGTCACGAGCGGAAGGCCCCTCAGCGCCGCGGCCAGCTGGCACGCCGTCGTCTTCCCGGACCCCGTGTCCCCGATCAGCAGCACGGGCTCGGCCGCCGCCATCGCCGCGTCGACGAGCGCGAAGGCCCGCACGAGCGTCGGGGTCCACGCCAGCCCGCGGAGCGACGAGCGGAGCGCAAACGCCGGCGACGTCGGGTCGACGACGAGGATGGTTTCGTCTTTTCCTTCGTCGGCTGCTGCTTCCGCGAGCGCCCGCGCTAGCGCCAGCTCCCCGCGCCTCCCTGCCTCGGCGTACATCCTGCTCCCGCCGTCGGAGACCACGTCCAAAGCGGGAGAGACCCTCAGCTCCCTCGAGATCAGCGCCGCGACGGCCTCCCGCTCGGCCCGCTCCCGCAGCCTCTCGCCGAGCAGCGAGAAGCCAGCGGCGGCGAGCTCGGCGTAGGTCCCGGCCCTGCGGGAGGCCCACCGCAGCAGGTCCCTCGGCGTGACCAGCGCGGCCCTCCCGGCGAACGCGTCGCCACTGCCGGCGAAGCGCGCGCGCTCCAGGGCGCGCTGCGCGGCCACAAGCCTCGAGGCGTGCGAGGGAGGGACGCCGCACCGGCGCGCCACCACGTCGGCGAGCTCCACGTCGGGCAGCGACCCGACGTCGACCTCCAGGAACCGCGACCGCAGCGCCCGAGACAGCGGCTTGCGGCCCCCGTACGCTCCGCCTCCCGGGTTTTGCGTCGCGAACAGCGCAAACCCGGGGGCCGGGGAGACGACCTCGGCCAGCTCGGGCACGTACAGCTCGCCGTTGCCGTCGAGGAGCCTGTTGAGCGCCTCGAGCACGTCCGACGGCGCCAGGTTGAGCTCGTCGAGCAGCACCCAGTGGCCGCGCCTCGCCGCCGCCAGCAGGGGGCCCTCGCAGAAGGCGAGGTGGCCGTCCTCGCGGGCGCGGAACGAGCCCAGGTAGTCCGCGATGTCCGTCGCGTCGTGGTTGTTGATGCGCACGCAGGGGTGGCCCGTGAGCTCGGCCAGGTGCGAGACGAGGCTCGTCTTTCCCGCGGCGGTCGGGCCCTGCAGCAGCACCGGGTAGCGGGCCAGGGAGGCGGCCCGGGCGAGGGCGTCGAGGGAGCGCTTGACCGTCGGGGTGACGACGAACGGGGGGGAGGAGGTCTCGTCGCCTCCTCCGCCGTTGCCGACGCCGCCGTCCCCGTCGCCGCTGCCTCCTCCCCCTCCTCCCCCGTTCAACAAGAGCGGCCCGGCGCGCAGCCAGTAGTCGCCCACCGCGACGTGCGAGCCCGCGGGGGACGGTTCCGCGGGCCTGGCCCCGGCGCCCCTCCCGGCGGGGACGGGCGGCAGGTGCGCGTCGGCCAGCGCCGCGAGCGCGGCGCCCGACCTCGGCTCGAGTGGCGCCTCGAACGCCGCTGCGACGCCGTCGCGGAGCGCGCGCGCGAGCCCGTAGAGAGGGCCCGCGCGCGCGGCGTACTCTAAGGAGCGGCACAGCGTGCGGAGGTTGTAGGGGGGCTGGTGGCCCCCGCCGTCCGAGAGCGCGCCAGAGGCGGCGGCGGAGCGCGCGGCGCGGTAGAAGGCGACGACGGCGTCGGCGACGGCCGCGACCGCCGGCGGGAAGGTCGAAGAGGTCTGCCCTCCGCCTGCTCCGCCTCCGCCCCCGAGCCCCGGGGCCAGGTAGGCGCACACCAGCGCGCGCAGGTCCTCCGCGGAGGAGGGCTCCGAGACATGCAGCTCGAGGAAGCGCGACCGCAGCGAGGCGGGGAGGTCGCGCTTGCCGGCGTCGGTCGCCGGGTTCATCGCCGCGAGCAAGCGGAAGCCCGGCGCGGCCGCGACGGGCGCGGAGTCGCCGCGCTCGGACAGCAGCAGGCCGCCCCAGCCACTGCTGCCGCTGCTCTTTCCCTCCCCGTCATCTCCTTCAGAGACGGAAGAAGAGCCGTCGAGCAGGCACGCGAGCCTCTCGAGGACGTCCGAGGGCGCCAGGTTGATCTCGTCGAGGAGCAGCCAGCGGCCCTGCCTCAGAGCTTTCACGAGCGCACCCTCGGCAAACGCGAAGCGCGGCGGCGGCGCCGGGGACCCGGGGGCCAAGGGGCGGGAGGAGGCCTCGACGGAGGCGACGTCGCGGGAGAGGGCCGCCCAGCCCGAGGCGAGCTCGGCGGAGAGGGCCAGGGGCTCCCGGCGCTGCTTCTTCTTGCGGCGCTTGGGGGAGGCCGCGGCAGGAGGAGCTTCAGCGGCAGGACCTCCGGCATCGTCGTCGTCGGCGGCGGCGGCGGCAGGGTCATCAGCGGCTTCTTCGGGGGAAGAGGGCCTCGGCTTGACAGCGTCGTCGACCTGTGTTGATATTTTTGAGTGAAATTTTTTTAGGGCGGAAGAGCGTATGGGTTTTTCGATCCTTGCCGTGGAAGAGAAGAAGAAGAAGAAGAAGATGAAGGCGATAGAGGAAAAAAGGGAAGGGGGCATCCGAGAATTGTAGTCTATTGAAAAAAATCAGCACAGACCCCGAGAGGTCCTAAGCATCGCTTTTCGGTTTAATTTTCTAATTTTGTCGTCATAGCCCTCCCTGCCTTTTCTGGTGCACGCCAGAGAAAAACAGGAGAAGAGGAGAGAGAGGCCGGGGAGGGGAAAAAAAAAAACGCTGCGCCCCTCTTTCCTCACCTTTGCCAGCGCAACCTTGCACGCCGCAGCGACCCGCCCCCACTGCTTCCTCGACAGGGCCTTGGCGGCGGCCTCGAGGAACGCGTCGTGCCCGCCACGCGGCCATGTCTTCCTCATCAGCTCCGCGAGAGACCCCAGCAGGCCCCTCGCGGCGTCCGCGGCCGAACTGGGCCTGAACCCTCCCACGAGGTCGGCCGCGTCGCTCGACTGCGACAGGTTGACGACGTCGAGCGTGGCGCCGGCCTGCGCCGCGAGCCACTGCACCGCCGAGGTCTTGCCCGCCCCCGTCTCGCCCACGAGCAGCACGGGCTCGGGGGGCGCGGGCGGGGCGGGGGAGGAGGGGCCGGAGCCACTCCCGTCGCCGCCGCCCGCGCCGCCGGCGGAGAGCGCGGCGGCGAGGGCCTCGAGCGAGCGGCGCGCCGCGGCCGTCGGCGCGAACGAGGGGCCGCCGCCGGCTGCCCTGGACGCGCCGGCGGCCCTGGACGCCCGCAGCGCGGCCGCGGACCTCCCGGGAGCGACAGGCAGGCGCGCCCTGCCCACGGAGACGGCGTCCGCGGCGACGGCGAGGGCCGGGGAGCCGTGCGCGACGCGCGCCGAGCCCCAGGCCGCAGGCAGACCGCAGGCGGCGGCGAGCGCGCCGGCCAGCGCGCAGCGGGCGTCCGGGTCGGGCGCGGCCCCGGCGAAGACGTCGGCGGCCTCCGCGGCCGCAAGCTCCCGCAGCGCGGTCGGCAGGGAGCAGGAAGGGGAAGAGGAGGAGGAAGGGCGGGCGGAGGCGGAGGCGGAGGCGGAGGAGCTGCCAAGCATCCAGGCGGCCGCCGCAGGCGCGCGGGTGGCGACGCGCGACGCCCAGCGGCAGGCGTCGCGCAGCGACGGCTGCCTCCCGCTGCGGGCGGCGCCCCCTGGGGAGAGGCCCACGGACGCGAGGAGGGCGGAGGCGTGCGCAGAAGGAGAAGAATCGCCGTCGCCGTCGCCGTCGCCTCCGTCGTTGTCGTCGCTGCTGCCGCTGACCGCCGGCAGCCCCTCGGCGAGCCTGGCGACGGAGAGGCACTCGAGCCCGATCGCGGCCAGCGCCGCTGCGGCCGCCGAGCCCTGGGGGAGCCTCGCGGAGAGCACCGCCGCGGCGTCCTCTCGCGACGGGGGCCGCAGCACGACGCGGGACCAGCCCCCGCGGTCGAGCAGGGCGGCGGCGGAGCGGGTCGCCGTGGCGGGGGCCGCTCTCGAGGTCGCCGCCGCCGCTGCCCGCGGCCCCGCCGGCGCCGACCTCGTCGTCGCGGCGGCGATGAGCCGGAAGCCGGGGCTCGGCCGCAGCGTCTGCCCCCGCGAGGGGAGCTGCAGGGGCCCGCCGTCCAGCAGCGGGCCGATCGCGGCGGCGGCGTCTGCCGGGGCGGCCTCGGCGCCCTCCAGGACCAGCCAGCGGCCCCGGGCGACGGCCAGCGAGAGTGGGCCGGGGCTCCAGGAAAAGGCAGGAGCCGGCGACGAGCCCGAGGCGTCGCTCGAGGCCGTCGGCGGCGGCGCGGCGACGTAGCACCCCAGCAGCGCCCTCGCGTCCGCGGCATCCCCTCCGGCATGCAGAGTCAACACCGGTGACGCGCCGCAGGCGTACGCAAGCGCCGCGATGAGCGCCGTCTTGCCGCACCCCGCGGGGCCCTCGACGAGCAAGGGACGGCCGTCGGCGACGGCGAGCGCCGCGGCGCGCAGCGCCGAGAGCGCCGCCGGCGTGGCGACAAAGGAGCGAGGGAAGAGGTGGGGCGAGGAGTTGTCGTTTCCTCGCTTGCATCGAGGGAGCCAGACGCCGCAGATGTCGACGAAGCCCGGCGGAGGAGGCAACGACGGAAGGGCAGCAGGGGTGACGACGAGAGAAGAAGAAGCTGAAGGAGAAGGTGGGGTCGCATTGGCCGGCGAGAACGAAGAGGAAGAAAGCGGCAGCGCCGGCGTCGCGGGAGGCGCCGCAGGCGGTGCCTTCCCTCCTCCTCCTCCTCGCTCCCCTCCGAGCCAGTGCCCCGCCCTCGCAACAGCAGCCACGCGCTCCTCCTCCTCCCACGCGAGCTCGCACTCGAGCGGCGCTCCTCTGCCGCCGCCGGCGGCGCGGGCCGCGGCAGAGGCCAGCGCTGAGGAGGCGGCCGGAGCGAGGTGCGAGAGCAAGGCGACGCAGCGCGCCGCCGCCCAGGCCGCGTGCGGGTCTCTTTCGTGCTCGTCGAAGCAGCATTTTGCGAGCAGTTCGAAGAGCGGCGCCGTGTCGTCCCAGGACTGGACCAGGGAGGGGCACGCGAGCAGGACCCGCAGCGCGGCGCGCGAGCGCTCGACGAGAGGCGGGAGGGGGGCGGCGGCGGCGGTGGCACCGTCTTCTTCTTCGCCGTCGCTGCTCTTGTTCCCTGCGAGCGCTGCCGCGAGGGAGGGGCGAGCGGTCTCAAAGTGCCTGGCGACGACGCTGTTTGTGGTTTTGTGGGTGGGTGGTGATACGGGGTGGGGGAGAAAAAGTAGGTGCTGGGGTGAGTTTTTGTTCGTTTTGGCTAGATCAGGCGCAGCAGCAGCAGCAGCCGTCGCCACCGCCCGGTTTTTTCCTCCAATTCTCGCTCGGCCTCTCCAATCTCTCCTTCTTCGAACTCACCTCGCCACGTGCGGCACCACCTCGACCAGCCTCGCCAGCGCGATTGCGACATCGACGGCCGTCTCCCCTGCCAGCGGCGGACCGGAGCAGAGCCTGGCGGTGAGGCGCAGAGCGACCGCGGCGCACGACGCGCCGACGGCGGCGCTCAGGTGCCGGCGAAGCAGGAGCGTCGAGAGCGCGTCGAGCGCGGCAGACTCGGACTGAAAGGTTTGTTGGTTGAAGGTGTTTTGAGGTGGGAATGGTTCACTTCCGTGAGCGCTTGCGGCCTGATTTTTTTACTAAGCGAACGACAATGTTGTATTTGTGCCCTGCTGCGCGGAAGAAGGCACGGACATTCCCAAGAGGGGGGCGCCTGCGAGAGGCAAAACCAAGTTCTGTTGGGCAGCATGTCTCTCTTTTTCGATCGAAGACATTTAAAAAAATCAGCCCCTCGCTAGTAAAGCGACGCTTCTCGCTTCTTTTTCCTCGCAGCAAGCACTTTGAACAGCCGCTTACCTTTTTTTTCAGCGCCAAGACGACGCCAACATTGCTCTCGGCTTCAGCACTGCGGTAGGTGAGGTCGAGCAGGCAGGCCAGCGGGGACGCCGGGTTGGAATCGGCCATTTCAAAAACGGCGACGGCTCGAGAGCCGCAGGCGGCGGCGGCCTCGAAAACAGATGGAAAAACGAGAGAGAAAGAAAGTTCGAAGACGAGCCTCTTTCTCCCTGCGACCGGTAAGCGTGCGCGTGCCTTGAGATAGATAGAGAGACGACAGCGCGTGTGATCTTGCAGCAAAAGAACGAGAGAGAACAGAGAGAGGAGAGCAGGCGACGCTCCCTCGGCAAAGTGCTCTTTCAATAATGAATTCCCTTGGATTTTTTTCGTTCACACTTTCCAAAAAAAAACTCTCTCAACTCCTCCTTTCACGCCGCCACCTCAAACGCCCGCACGCGCCCGTCCGCTCCCCCGCTCACCAGCAGGTCCTTCTTCCCGCCACTGCCTCCGAGGCACCAGGTCAGCGCCAGGGCCTTGCCGTCGTGGGCGGCGAGCACCGCAAGCGGCGGCGAGGGAGGAGCGGCGCCGTTTCTTGCACTGCTGCCTCCGCTCCCTCCCCGGATGTCCCACAGCTTCACCTTCCCGTCGTGTCCCGCGCTCGCCACCAGGTGCTGCTTCGCCGGGTGCCAGGCCAGCGCAGAGACCCAGTCCCCGTGGGAGCCCAGGCGGAACGACGCAGCGAGCGGAGCGGAAGCGGACGCAGCGGCGGACGCAGCGGAAGCGGCAGCAGCAGCACTAGGAGCTGCAATACGCGTGTCCCAGAGCCTGACCTCGCTCGAGGCGCCGCCGAGCGCAACGAGCCTGCCGTCAGAGCCCGCCGGCGTCGCCAGGGCGAAGACGGCGTGCCCCGCGTGCAGCGTGTCGGTCGGGCGGCAGGAAGCGGTGGAAGAAGCGGGAGCGAAGGCCTCGTCGTCGGCTGCGGCGTTGGCGGCCTCGCCCGCCTCGCTCACCTCGACCTCCCACCGCCGCACAGAGTGGTCCCACGAGCCCGTCAGCAGGCAGCGCGGGGACGGCCAGCACAGAGCAGAAACGCACTGCGTGTGCCCGCCGTTGGAGATCGTCAGCAGCGCGTCTGGGGTCGCGAGAGCGGAAGAAGAGGAAGAAGAAGAAGGGGCTTGCTTTTTCGAGACCTTTCGCCGCTTGGCAGCGGCGGCATCCCCGTCACCGCCGCCGTCGTTGCCGGCAGCAGCTGCCGCAGCAACAGCGATCGCCGCCTCGACCCGCGGGTCCCCTCGCAGCCTCCACAGCTTGACGCTCCCGTCCCAGCAGCCCGTGGCGGCGTAGGACGAAGAAGAAGGAGAACCGGAGGAAGTCGAGGGGGGGCAGGCCGCGACGGACGCGACGGAGTCTGCGTGGCCGAGCAGCTCGGCGACGACGGCCGGCGGCGTCGAAAAAGAAGAGGTCAGGAGCGACGCGCGGGCGACGCCGTCCCTCCCCGAGGATAGCAGAAGCTGCTGGCTGCTGCTGCTGCAACTGCAGACGGCGAGCGCGTCGACGCCGCCGAGGTGGCTCCCCTCTGCTCTGGAGTCCGGCGCGGCTCCGGCGAGCAGCGACGCACGCGACCAGAGCCGCACGCCACCGTCGCAGCAGCCCGCGGCAACGACGAGCTCCGAAGCAGAAGAAGTATTACTGCTCGGGATCGCGACCAGCGCGTCGACCCAGTCATCTGCGGGGGCGGGAGGCGCCGGGGTCGGAGGCGGGACCGCCAGGAAGTACTCGACGTGGACGGCAGTCTCGGCGGAGGCGGCCTGCGCCTTGAGCAGCGCGTCAAGCGGCCTCCGGACGAGCTCGCCGCCGACGAGAAAGTCAAAGGGCACGACGGCCTTGCTCTTCTTCTTCTTTTTGTTGTCGCTTGCTTCGTCTTCGATGGATTCCTCGTCCCCGCGGCCGAGGAGGTGGTTGATGATCTGGGAGAGGCCGTAGCGGGCGAGGTTGGTCGGGACGGTCTGTTGGAACGAGAGAAGGGTGTTTTTTTTGTTTTTTTTCCTCGAAAGGGGGTCCGAAAGGTGAGCCGCCGCATGTGACGAAGAGCTAGCCAAATGCGAGCTCTCTCTATCATCCGTTCCCTTCCATGTCCTGTCCCCAACGTACCACTGGCTCGTCAGGAACGCGATACTCAAGGGGCAGGCGCGTCACGAAGCGGACCGCGACCTGCGTGGCGGCGGCGGCGGCGGCGGCGGCCGAAGAAGCATTGGGAGCGGAGGTCATTGTCTTCCGTTGTTGCTCTCTCCTCGACGTTGGAACCTTCTTCCTTTCTTGGGCTCGATCGTTTTCAGTTTGAGCCGAGAGATCTTGGTGCAAGAGACCTCTGCAGACAGAGAGAAAGCGAAACGAACAGAGGAAGAAGGCGAGAGCAAGCCGCTTGCTGTGGGGCGTTGATGCTTCTTCAGAGCGACGAAAAGTTTGGAAGAAAACAAAATTCTGAAACACTCCTGGAGGTCACAAATTTCTGTCTCAGAAAGGAGAGTTTTGGGCGAGAGTTGACCGATCTCTGTGCGCAATTCCGCAGAGATGCTCCACGTCGCGAGAAGCCACGCGCGCTCCCTCGTACGCGTCGTCGTGTCGCGGCGCCTGGTGCGCTACAGGAGGTGGCCTTGTTCGCCACTAGCATCGTCACCTTTGACGACGTCGACTATGCCGACACTCCAACGACTCACATCGGTCCCTCCTTCTTCTTCGCGCCGGCAATACTCTGTGATTGCCGCCGCTGGTCGAGGCACGCAGACAGAAGCAGCAGCAGCAGCAGCATCTTCACAGGCAACGACGGACGCGAGCCGCCCCGCGGCCCGCGACCTGGCCCCCGCGGCCCCTCCCCTCGTCGAATCCGCCCGCGGCCCAAGGCAAACGCCGCCGCTGACGCTCTACGACTCGATGGCGCGGACGAAGCGCGCCTTCGAGCCCCGCGCCGGAGCCGGAGGGAAGGAGCCCGTGTCGATGTACGTGTGCGGCGTGACTGTCTACGACTTTAGCCACGTCGGTAAGTTGAAGGAAGCGGTGGGAGAGAATTGGGATATGGAAGAGAGGGAGGAGGAAAACGATAACAGATCGACCCTTTTTTACTAGGCTCTCTCTCAACCTCTTCCTCTTTCAACTCTCTCTCTCTCTTTCAATCTTTCTTTCCTTCAGGCCACGCCCGCGTCTACTGCGCCGCCGACGTGCTCTTCCGCTTCCTGCGCAGGTCCGGGCACTCTGTGCGTTACGTCAGAAACTTCACGGACATCGACGACAAGATCATCGCGAGGGCCAAGGAGAGCAGAGCAAAAGAAAGCGGAGTCGACGAAACCACTTTCGACGTCGCCAAGGCGTGCTCGGTGCTGACCGAAAAATTCATCGAAGAGTTCCACTACGACGTCGACGCGCTGCGGTGCCTGAGGCCCACCTCGGAGCCGCGGGCCACTGCCTTTGTGCGTCTTATTTTTGTTTTTAGTTTTTAGTTTTTAGATGGGGAGAGAGAGAGATGAGAACAGCGAAGAAGCAGAAGAAAGAAAACAAACTTTAACTTACACTCTGTTTCTCTCTTTTTTTTCCTTCTCCCCAAAAAAACGAAAATCTCTCCAGGTCCCGGAGATGATCGCGATGATCTCGGACATCGTCGCCGCGGGCCACGGCTACGTGTCGCCGCTCAGCGGCGACGTCATGTTCTCCGTCGCGGGCATCGAGGGCTACGGCCGCCTCTCGGGGCGGACGACCGCCGACAACAGGGCCGGCGAGCGCGTCGCCATAGACGAGAGCAAGCGCGACGCCGCCGACTTTGTGCTGTGGAAGTCGGCCAAGCCCGGGGAGCCGACGTGGGAGAGCCCCTGGGGCCCCGGAAGGCCCGGGTGGCACATCGAGTGCTCGGCGATGGCTCGGTGCGTTTAGGGGGTCTTCTTGTTCGAGGGTCGACAGAAAGAGAGGGGCGCGAACGAACGAAAACTCGAAAGAAAAGAAAAAACTCATTTCTTTTTCCCTTTCTTTTCCCTTCCCAAACCTTCCACACACAAAAAAAGCGCCCTCCTGGGCCCCGTCGTCGACGTCCACGGAGGAGGCGCCGACCTGATGCACCCGCACCACGATAACGAGATCGCTCAGTGCCAGGCGAGCGCGGAAGTGGACCCCTCGTGCTCGTGCTGCGGCGGCGGTGACGGCAAGGGGTCCTCCGCGCTCGCTTCCGCCTCCGCTTCCGCTTCCGCTTCCGCTTCCGCTTCCGGGGTAGAGCACTCTGGCGGTCCGGTCGTCGACTTTGTGCGCTACTGGTGCCACTACGGCTTCGTCAATGTCGACGCGCAGAAGATGTCCAAGTCGCTCGGCAACTTCTTCACCATCCGCGACGCCCGCAGCAGGTACTCGGCCCCCGCGCTGCGCTTCTTCCTGCTGGGCACGCACTACCGCTCGCCGCTCAACTTCTCGCACGAAGCCCTGGAAAATGCTGCGGACAGGCTGTTCTACGTGTACTCGACGCTGGCCGACGTCGAGGAGGAGCTGGAGGCGCTGAAAGGGAAGGCGGAGGCAGAAGCAGAGGCGGCGGCGGCGTCTTCGTCCTCGCCTGATGCTCCTCCTCCTCCCTCCTCGAAAAAGGACAAAGCTCCTCCCGTTTCGACCTCCAAGGAGCTCGCAGAGGCCGACGCGGACCTCGATCTCGGCAAGGGTCCCGGCGGGGAAGCCCTGGCGGGCGCCCTGGGCTCGCTGGCGGACGACGTCGGGACCCCCGGCGCCGTCGCCGCGCTCTCGGCCCCGCTCAAGCAAGCCAACGACCTCCTCAAGACGAAAGCCGGCAAGAAGGCACCAAGGCGAGCCTACGCCCTGGCGTCGATCTCCGCCGGGATCCAGGCGGTGCTCGAGCTGTTAGGATTGGAGCCCCGCCCCGACGCGAAGGCCTCGCTCGAAGAACTGAAAGACGCCGCGCTGCTGCGCTGCGGCGTGAGCCGCGAGGACGTCGCCCGCGGCATCGAGGAGCGCGCCGCGGCCCGCGCGGCCAAGGACTGGGCCGCCGCCGACGCGGTCCGGGAGAGGTTTGAAAGGAAGGGTATCGCGATCAGCGACACGGTCGGGGGGGAGACGACGTGGAGGCCCGTGGCGAGGGCTGTCGGCGGTGGCGAGGAGTGAAAAAAAGTTGAGGAGAGGGGCCTGTTTGCAAAACGAACTGAAATTTTTTTCATTTTCTTCTTCCGAGGTCATCGATCGACCAATCGAACACTAAACTTCTCTCTCTCTCTCTTTACGCGATGGTCTCCGCAGACTCTTCCGCGGATGTCGCTGCTCGGTTCGAGGCCGTGCACTCGAGGCTCGACTCGCTCGAGGCCGCGCTCAAGGACGATTGTTCAAAGAGCAAACTAAGCTCAAACATCATCAAGACAGACGATGGCCGAGACGGAAAACTCGACGACAGCGACGAACCCTCAACCCTCTCCATCCCTTCGACGTCGGCCTCGCCCGTCTCCGAGACGCAGCGCCGCCTCTCGCAGGAGCTCCTCGCCCAGGGGATCCCGCAGGACCGTTTCGCGTTCACCCGCGTCCCGGGAGACTACTACGAGCTCTCGCTCGAGGACAGGAAAGAGTGCCTGCGGGCAGCGTCGCTCTCGCGCCTGTGCAAGGTTCGTTCTTCGTTTCCGTTTCGAAATCTTTCACCCTTTCACCCCCGCGCTCCCTCTTCTCCCCTTCTTTCTCCTTCTCTCCCCTTCTTCTCCTTCTCTCTTCCCCACTCACCGACTCTTCTTCCCACCTCTACCTCAACAAAAAAAAACGACAACAGACCCTCTTGCTCGAAAACACCAAGGCCAGGAAGTTCAACGAGAGAGAAGAGACGAAGAACGCCGCGATCACCCCTCGCCAGCGCGCCGCCCTGTCCGAGCACTTCCTCGTGATAGTCCAGTACCACAGCGCGCGAGGCTTCGACGCGGAGAGGCTGAAGAAGGAATTACTCGCGAGGGCCGACGGCGTCGCTCCCGCCAAGGCCTTCAACCTCAGACTCGCCAAAGACGGCGCCGCCGAGGCGCTCACCGGCTTCGCACACGGCGCCGTGACGCCCGTCGGGGCCCTGTGCGGGCTGCTCGGGTCCAAGGGGCAGGTGGCCTCGCGAGGTCACGGGCGAGGCGAGGGCGCGGGCGCAGGCGGAGGCGCAGGCGGAGGCGAGGGCGGAGGAGCGAGGGAGGAGCGCGTCCCCGTCGTCCTGTCGAGCCGCGTCGCCCGCCTGCCCGAGTTTTGGATGGGCGGCGGCGAGGTGGACCTGAAGCTGTGCATCTCGACGAGAGACTTTGTCGGGGCGTACGACCCTATCGTCGCGGGTGTTATGCACGGGGACGAGGAAGAAGAGAAAGAAGACAGGTAGAGGATGTTCTGTAAAGTTAAATATTCGCAAACGCTCTGAAAGAGAGAGGGGGAAAACTCCTAATGAACTCCTCCAGCGAGCTTCTCTACCTCGCTCTTAAAGTCCTCCCCGGAGGAACCACGAGCCTCCAGCTCCAGCCCTTCCCCGACCTGCAGCCGAGCGAACCCGGCCACGCGCATCCCCTCCTTCTTGGCAGCGGCGGCGACCGTCACGGAGTCGTCCATGACGAGTTTCTGCTCGAGCAGACAGACCTCCTCGTACCACTTTCCCAACCTCCCATCGACGATCCTCTCGACGATCGCCGCGGGCTTCCCGCTGGCCGCAGCCTGCGCCGCCGCGATGGCCCGCTCGGACTCGACCAGCCCGGGGGGGAGGGACATCCTGTCGAGCGAGAGGGGGCGCGCGGCGACGACGTGCATCGCCAACTTGTTGGCGAGCGCGGCGGGGCCCTCCCTGTTCGATCCTTTCTCGCTCGCTTCCGCTCCCTCCAGGGGCTCCAGGGCGACGAGCCCGGCCATGCGGCCGACGCTCGCCCCCGCGGTGATGGGAGAATGCACGTAGCTGCCGATGACGCCGCCGCCGCCTCCGGAGGTCGAGAGACTCGCGACGCGCCTGACGACGACGTTCTCGCGGACGACGGCCGCGGCGGCCGCGGCCCCGTCGGCGCACAGGGAGGCCAGGGCGGGCACGCTCGAGGCCTCCACAGCGTCGGAGGAGCCGGAAACAGAAACGCTTTCCAGTGCGGCCCTGGCGGCGTCGGAAGCCAGCGAGGTCAGGAGCTCGTTGCGCGCGGCAAAGTCGGTCTCGCAGTTGACCTCTGCCAGCGCCGCGGATGAAGAGGGAGGAGAAGAGCAGCCCGGAGGAGCGGAGAGCGCCACGGAAACCCATCCCTCTGCCGCCCTCCGCGAGGCCTTTTTGGCCGCGGCGGCGAGCCCTCGCTTCCTCAGGGCCGAGAAGGCGGCGTCTGGTGGAAAGAGGAGCGAGAGAGAGGGAAGGGAGGAAGTGAGGTGAGAGAGAGAGAGAGAGAGAGAGAGAGAAAGAGAGGGTTGCCGCGCTCGGAGGCACAGAAAACTCGATCTTTGGAATTGAAAAACAAATCAAGCCAAGAAGAAAAAGAAATACCAACGCTCTTACCTTCGTCCCATTCCGCCTCGACGAGGGCCGCCTTGACGTCGGTCACGGGCGCACCTGACTTCTCGCGGAGGGCCTTGATCAGTTGGAGCTGGTTCGAGGGGGCAGCAGAAGAAGAAGAGGAAGCGTATGATCGTCGATCGTCTCCTAGCCGTGACGACGACGCCGACAACGAGGAGCTCGAAACGGAACGCCGCCAGAGCAAACCAGAGCTGCTGCCTTCGCTGCAAGCGGCAGAGAAAGAACGGGAGCTCGGTGCATGCCTCTCTGTCAGTGCGCGAGCCGCAGCGAGGGAGACGCGGGCGAGGGAGCGGCTCATGCTTTCGAGTGCTTTCAAAAAGTTGGGAGCGAGAGAAGCGAGAGAGTGAATTTCTTTTCTTCGTTGCCCGTCTCCATTCTTTCTCTTTCCTCCGCATTCGTTTTCTCTTTCTCGACGCTCTGGCCGCGCCCGTCCTTGAAAGGGCCCTACTCGACGCTCCGGGGATCGTGGAGAGCGCGTAAGGCAGACAGAGGTCCTGTGAGCGAGTAAACGGGTGGGGAAGTGCATCAGCGGCGGACGATCGCGAAGTGCTCTTGCCAAAACTCTCCCAAAAAAAACAGCGGCATCCAAATTTGGCGATGGCTTCGACCGACGTCGGCGGCCCCTCCGAGGCCGCGTGCGTCGTCTCTGCCGCGGCGCAAGCCAAATTGGGACCTGGAAAGTGTCCCGCGGGGGAGGCAGGGGCAGCAGCCGTCGAGACGCGCCCGGACGGCGATGCAGCCGAGCCGAAAGCAGAGGAAGAAGAAGCAGCGTCGCTGGCGGCGAGCGTCGAGAACAACGTCGTAGACATCAGCGACGGCGACGGTCCCCAACAGACAGCCCTCCCCTCCCCTCCGCCGCAGCCCCGCGTCGGCCCGCGCTTCCAAGCCGAGGTCCCGCCACTGCCCCTGGGCTCCCCTCCAGCGCCGGCAGACGAGGCGCGCGACCCCAGGGCCGCGCTCCCTGGGCCCTCTCCGCGGACGGCCGTCGCGCTCGCTGCGGGCGCCGAGCTCGAGTCGGCCGCGGCGCTCCCGCGCGACGCGACGAGGGACCCGGCGGAGAAGGGGGCGCCGGGGGGCAGGAAGAGGACGACGGAGAGCCGCGAGCCCTCTCCGGCCTCCGCGGGAGCGGCAGCAGCGGCAGGGGCGGGAGTGGGGCCCAAGGTGTTCTGCTGGGGCCCGCGCGGCAAGAGCGACGTCGCGCCCGGGGCGGCGGCCAACGCGATGGGCGTTCCGACGCTGATCGCGGGTCGCGGCGGGAGGGAACGCAAGGCCCCGGCGTGGCTGCAAGCCGCCGTCAGCCCACTGACGTTCCGGGGCGCGCGGTCCATCGTACCGTCTCAGGGCGGAAGCGGCGGCGGCGGCGGAGGAGGAGGAGGAGGAGGAGCTGCGGCGGCGGCGGAGGCGGGCGTGAAGGAAGAGGTTCCCTCAGTCGTCGTCGACGCCCTCTCCTCCCCTCCCCCTCCTCCCCCTCCCTCCCGCTTCGCCTCGAGCATCGTCGCCGCCGCCGCCGCCGTCGCCGAGGCCTCCGCCGCCGAGCGAGAGCGGGCGAAGCGCAGGCAGCTGGAGACGGAGGAGTTTCTGGAGGCGGCGCTGGCGCGGGCTGAGGCCTCGGGCGCGGTCGAGCGCGAGGGCGGCGGCGGCGGAGAAAAAGCGGCGGCGCCGCCAACGATGACGAAGGCGACGACGAACCCCGTCGCGCTGCCTCCTCTTCCGCCTCGCCCGCAAGCAGCAGCCGCCGCCGCTGCTCCTCCGCCGCCGCCGCCGTCCTCCTCTTCGGGCCAGCAGGCGACGCCGACCCTGGTCTCCTGGCGCGCGTCCGCCGACGGCTCCTCCCTGAGGGTCGCCCTCGTCCTCGGGGGGAGGATGTTTGGCGGGGAGCTGCTGCTGCACGACCACCGGTCGAAAAAGGCGGCGGGGGCTGCTTTGGCGGCCGCTGCTGCCGCTCCCTCCGAGACGAACCTCGGCGCGTCCCCTTCCCCTTCCCCCCGCGACCATGAGCAGCAGCAGCCGCAGCAGGAGCCGCAGCAGGAGACGCCTCTGAAGAGGAAAGACGCCCCGCTCCCCCCCCCCGTGGTCGTCCCCGCCTTGCCGAAGCGCCCGGAGGCGGCGTGGAGCCGGGCGTACGCGCTCGCGCCGTACAACGACGGGCCTGGCTCATCTTCCGGCGCCGGCGCTTCCGCCGAACAGCACCAGAAGCCGCCGCAGCGTGTCCTCGTGACCCAGCGCACGGCCGGCGGCGGCGCCGTGTATGGCTCCCTGCCCGTCTCCGAGGCCGCGCGCGCCGTCGCCGCCTTGGGCCCCGGCGCGACGAAAGCGGAAAAGCTCGAGGCGCGCCGCGCCGCGGTCGACGCCGAGTTCGCGCGCCTCGCCGCGCTGCCGCGGCCTCCTGCGGGGGCCACGTGCATCATGTGCGGGCGCGAGGCCGACGAGGAGAACGCCGAGAGCGCGGAGACCCTCGACTGCACTCGGAGGTTTGCCGAGAGGAGGCACGCAAACCCCGGAACCGGAGACGCCGGCGACGAAAAAGACGAAAGAGACGAAAGCGACGCCCCTCCGCGCCCCAAGTGCGACGGCTCCCCGCTCGGCACGCTGCTCCTGGCCCGCATGTCAGCCGTCTCGGTAGTCTGGTGCCACGAGCAGTGCGGCGTCTGGGCCCCCGAGGTCTACTGCGAGGGGCCGTTCCCCGGGGGGCAGATCTCCGAGGAGGTCGTCGAGGACGACGACGGTAATGCCGTCGTGCAGAGAGTCGTCAGGCGCCACGACGACGGGACCGTCGACGAGGGAGGTTTGCGCAACGTCGGCGAGGCGGCGCGCCGAGGGCGCATGATCCGCTGCCGCGGCTGCCAGGGCAAAGGCGCGACGCTGGGCTGCATCAACCGCGGCTGCCGCGCATCGTACCACCTCCCCTGCGCCCGCGCGTCGGGCTGCACGCTGTTCGACGACGGCGTGATGGTGTGCCCGCACCACGCGTGGGGCTCGAAGCGCCGCGGCGGGGTGACCAACGGGGTCCGCGACGACGTCCGGAAGTCGGAGGAGGCGGAGGAGGAAGAAGAAGGAGAAGGAGACGGGACGAGGCTCGGGAGCGGCGGCGGGAGGAGGAGGAGGAAGAAGCAGAGGCACAACAACGAGTGGGGGGGAGAGGAGGAGACGCAGCAGCAGCGGGATCAGAGACTGCTGGAGGTCGCCGCAGCGGCGGACGCCGCCGCGGCAGCGGCCCTGGCGGCGGCTTCTCCATCTCCTGTTGCTGAGCTCCAGCAGCGTCTCCAGCAGCAGCAGCAGCAGCAGCGGCGGCAGCAGCAGCAGCAGCAGCAGCAGCAGCAGCAGCAGCAGCGGCAGCAGCAGCGCCCCCCGCACGCCGGGCCCGCCGCGCTGGCCCCGCTGCCGGAGAGGCAACAGCCTCCGTCCTCCTTCCTCCCGCGCCTGCCGCACTCGCTCACGCTCGCCGCAGAGGCCGCGATCAGGACCGGCGGGGGCGGCTCCGGCGCGGTCCCTCTGCCCCCGGCGGCGTCGACGAGCGGGGGCATGGGCGTCGGCGGGGTCCCCTCCGCGGCGTCGGCCCGAGGCGGCGGCGCGGGCGGCGGGGCCCCTCCCGCCGCCGCCGCCGCTGCCGCCGCTGCCGCCGCCGCCGCCGCCGCCGCTGCCGCCGCCGCTGCTGCTCCCGTCGGCCCCGCCGGGAGCAAGCGCCGCCCGGGCGGAGGCCGCAAGCCGGGGAGCCGCTCGGGTCCCTCGGGCTGGGGGCGCAAGACGCAGCGCGAGAGGGCGGAGAGGGAGGCGGCCGCGGCCGCCGCCGCCGCCGCGGTCGGCCTGCCCTACGAAGCTGTTCCCGCCTACGCCGCCGCCCGCAACGCCGCCCGCGACCACCTGGCCCAGCAGCGCGAGCCGGCCGCCCAGGCGCACGCGGCCGTCCGGGCGCACGGGGGAGCGCGGGGAGCGCGGGGAGCGGGAGGGGCGGCAGGAGGCGGCGCCGGCGCGACCGACGCCGTCGCGCAGCAGGTCATCACCGCCCTGGGCCGTGCCGGCCTCCTCCCGAGCACGCAGACGATGCGGGAGCAGCAGCGGCAGCAGCGGGAGCAGCAGCAGCAGCAGCAGGACCCGCAGAGGCTGCTGTCGGAGCTGCTGGCGCGGCTGCAAAGCGCGCACCAGCCCGCTGCTGCTGCTGCTCCTGCTGCTCCCGCTGCTGCTGCTCCTGTCCCACAACAGCAGCAGCAAGTGGGTGCGAACGCCGCTGCGACAGCGCAGGCGATTCAGCAGCTCCTGGCGCAGCTCTCGGGACCGGGCGGCGGAACGGCGACGACGACGGCGGCAGCAGCAGCAGCGCCGTCGCTCACCGACCTCTTGCCGACGCTGGCGCCATCTAAGCTCGCTCGCCCTCCGGCTCCTCCCGCGCCTTGATTTCTTTATTCTCTCTGATTACTTTATAATGATTCCGAACCCCTGTGTTCTTTCTTTCATGTCTTTGTCACCCATCCCCCGAGTTCTTTCTGCGTGTGTGTCTGTTATTTTGAATAAAAAATAAAAAGGAAAGGAAACAAAAGTTTTTTTTCCTCGGAGAACACGAACTCACAAATTGAGAGCGGCGCTCTCTATCGTATCTCTCTCGCGCGCGCACGCTCTCTCTTGCTACAACAAGCGAACTGCTCAGTTACTCACATAGACCTGTTCTTCTCGAGCTTTTCCAGGCCCCCCATGGGCCAGAAAGAAAATTTGAGCGGCGGCGGGGGAGGTGGAAGCGCAGTCGGCCGGCGTCGATTGCAAACAAACGCAGAAGCTTCCCCCCGCCGCCGCCATGCCTCTTCAATTTGGCCAACCTCCTCCTCCTCTTCCTCCTTCGCGTTGGTCCTCTTCGTGCTCTCCGTCGTCGCGGCCTGCTTCTTCTTCTCTTCCACTTCAGCTTCAGCCTCTTTTTTGCCGTTAGGAGCCGCAACGGGGGAAAGCAGGACGCAGCAGCAGCTTCCAGAGTGGCCCCTGGAGGCCGTCGGCAGCTTCTCGTCCGAATTGCTCAACGGCGATTCCTCTCGCTTGTCGGCGCCTGTCGACGTCGACGAGCTCGCGACCTGGTTCCCCCCGGCGCTCGTCGACGAGGCCCGCAGGACCGTCGTCAGCCTTTCCCCCGTCGGGAGGGGGCTCGACATCGACACGCCCGCGGGGCCCGCGGCGGGCTCGGGGGGGATCCTGCTGGACTCGAGCGCCTTGCTCGTCGGCGCCAGGGGGAAAGCCCTCAACGGCGCGCTGGCGGCTCTGGTGCCGGCGGGCACGCGGTTCGTCCTGACGAGCCGCAGGGCCGTGAGCTCCGGGTTCGCGAGCTACGAGATCGCGCTCTCCGACGGGAGAAAGGTTGCGGCGAGGCTGGTCTACGTCGACGCGTTCTACCCCGTCGCGGTGATGGTCGTCGTCGCCGAAAGGGAAGGGGAAGAAGAGGCGGCGACGGCGACGGCCAAGGTTGCGGCGGCAGCTGGAGCGGGCAGCCCCCTCGTCCCCGCCGCAGCCGCCTCTCAAAAGGTCGACCCCGCTTCGTTACCAGCTGCGACACTCTATCCGCCTCCCGAGGACGACGCTCGAGTCGTCGGCCTCGGCGGCGGAACGGCGACAGAGGCAGAAGAGCAAGAGTCGCGGCCGCCGCTGTCGGCTCCTCCGAGCGCTGCTTCTTCCGCCGAGACCGTCGTCGTCGAGCCCAACGACCCCCTCCTCTTCCTGGGCCATTCCCCCGACTCCAGACTCGCCTCGACGACGACGACGACGACGACCTTTGTCGGCTACGTCTCCGACCTCCGCGCGGCGTTCCCCAGGACCAGGACCCCCGGCAGGGGCGTCCGCGGCATCATCGCCCGCGCGCTCGTCGCGAGGAGGAGCCCCGGGCCCGGCGGCGGCGCCTTTGACGTCTCCGGGCGCCTCTTCGGCCTCGACGTCGACAGGGACGTCAGGGGCGTCGTGGCCGCCTCTGATAAGAAGGCCGAGGTCTACGTCTTGCCTGCTATTTATCTGAGGGACGCGCTCGCGAGGGCGGTGTCCGCGAGCCTGAAGGAGAGCCTCTTGCTGCGCTCGGAGGGAGACGCCGCCGCGTCGTCGTCGTCGTCGTCTCTCTCCTTCCGCCGCCCGAGGGCAGACGGGGGCTTCGCGGCCACGCTGGTCCCCTTGGGCGTCGCCGTCGACAGGTACAAGCTCAATACTCACATCGCCGAGATGCTTCGGAGCGACCCCAGGCTTTCCGGGTGGCCGAACGCCGGGGGGACGGTACCCAAGGTGATCAAGGTCGCGGGCGTCGACGCCGGGAGCGAGGGCGAGGGCGGAGAGCACGACGGAGTCCGCGCCGGGGACCTCGTCGTCGGCGTCGTCGTCGAGGAGAGCAGCGCTTCTGCCGCCTCCGGAAGCAGCAGCGTCACCAGGCTCCTGGGAGACGACCTCCACGCGCTCGACGACGCGTTCGCGAGGGCCGTGGCGGCGGCGAGGGCGGCGGAGGGAGGAGGGGGGGCTCTCGCGTCGGCGGGCGACGACGGCTGGGGCGCGGAGCTGGCGGCGGCGGCGACCTCCTCTTCTTCTTCCTTCCTTGCCCGCCCCTCTCCTGCTTCTCCTCCCGAGGCCAGCCTCCCTCCTTCTCCCTCTCCTCCTGCAGCATCACTCGTGAAACTCGTCGTCAGCAGGCACGGAGAGCTCCGGACCGTCTCCGCCGCGGCCGTCGAGCTCGACGCCGCGCCGGCCAAGCCCGAGCGCGTGCTGCTCTGGGCCCGCTGCCGCTTCGTCGACCCGCCCGCCTCGGCGCGGCGCCTCTACCAGTTCGCCGGGCCCGGGGTCGCCCTCGCGGCGTGTGATCCGGAGTCGCCGCTCTCTGCGGTGGTCAACGCGGACCCCAGGGAGGAGGACGAGGCCCCGACGACGACCGGCGCGCCGCCGCCCTCGAAGACGCCCGTCGTTGTCACCGCGATCGGCGGGGCGCCGACGCCAAACCTCGCCGCCCTCGTCAGACTTTTGTCTTCGAGGGCCTCCCCCGCCGGCAAGAACACCACGGTGGCCTACCGATCGATCCACACGGGCAGGGACTCGTACGCCTACGTTGAGGGCGTCTCTTTCGACGCTGGCAAGGACGCGAGCAGCGAGCGACAGCCCTTCCGGGAGTTCGTGTTTTCGGGCCGAGCGAGGAGCTGGGTACTGCTGGCGCCGCTGGCAGACGGAGAAGAAGAAGGAAATAGAGCGAGGGCGCGCTCCTCTTCTTCCTCCTCTGCTTCTCTGCTCCCTGTGGATGCCGAGGATCTCAAGGCGCGCGCGGCCCCGGCCAAGGGCGGCAAGGGCAAGGGGCAGGCTGCTGGTGCTTCGGCCTCGGCTTCGTCGTTTGTCTCGCGCGGGAAGACTTCTGCTGCTGCTGCTGCTCTTCCCCTCTCTCCCGAAGACCCCAGCGACAACGACGAGGAGAATCAGATGGCTCGAGGGCCCCTCGCGAAGCCCTCGAGCCTGAGTAACGCCAGTGACTGGCTCTCCCTCGCCGCGAAGGCCCTGGGGAAGGCGCCAGTGCACGCGTCGCAAAGTACTTGGGGCAGCCCCGAAGCCCTTTTGAGAATCAAGCAGCAGGCCGTGCAGGTCTCGATCAACGACGCCCTGCCTTTGGAGCACACGGACGCGACGCCGAGTGCCGTGGGGACAGGGTTCGTGGTCGAGGCCACTCTCGGGATCATCGCGACGGTAAGAGGAAAAAGATCTGCTTTTTGTTTTCTTTTTTTTTTGGGGGGGGGGTCTTTTCAAAGTCCCATTTTCTTCTTCTTTCTCACGGCCTCTTTTTTCCCCGACCTCGAATCAAAACGCACTACCAGAATGCGCACGTCTGCGGCCCGACGATCGGAGGTTGGGAGGTCATGTTCTTCGACGGTGCGTTTTCTTGTTTGTGGAAAACTGCTCCTTTTTTCTCTTCTTTGCTGGGTCTCGAGCGAGCGACGGAAAAAAAAACTCACTCTCTCTCTCCCTCTCTCTCTTCTTCCTTCTATTTTCAAAAACATCTTTTTCTCCTTCTTCAAACAACAAAACAGGCTCCACCACCCCGGCCAGGCAGCTCTGGTACTCCCCCTCCCAGGACATCGCCTTCCTCGCCGTCGACCCCGCGGCGATCCCCTTCCCCAACTCGACCGCGACGATCGCCAGCTGGACGACGATCAGCGACGCCGACAGGCCCGCGCTCGGCGCCCCCGACGAGATGGAGCCCCTGCTGACCGTGGGCTCGCCGGCCCGCTTCGCGTTCACGCTGCTGCAGGGGGTCTACCTGGGGTACGCCTACAGAGCCAGCGACGAGGTCGGGAGGTGGAGGACGCGCAACTACCTGAAGGTGCGGACGCTGATCCAGTCGGTCGCGGGGAGCAGCGGCGGGGCCGTGCTCAACAGGCGCGGCGAGATCGTCGCGATCCACTTCGCTGGCGGGAGCAACTCGCAGTTCGTCTCGCAGTATGGCGCGAGTCCGTACCTGTGGAACTCCTTTGAGGTGGCCGGGGACTACGTCAAGAGGGCCGTGGGCTTTTACAAGAGGCTCTACGGGGTCGGGGAAGGCGGCAGTCGAGGCGGGGGCGTCGTCGTCACAAGCGACAGCGGCGGCGCCACCGCCGCCGTCCCGTCTCCTTCCTTCCTGGGCCGCACCGAGCCCATCCGAGGCGCCTCCGGCCTCGTGCTCGATCTCGTCCCCCTCGAGAACGCGGTCACGTTTTTCGGGATGCCCCGTCCCTTGGCCGAGGAGGCCGCGACGGCGCCCGACGCGCCGAGGCCGAGGTCGGCGATGGTCGTCGCCTCGTTCGAGCCCGGCGCGCCGACGCGGTCGGCGGTCGAGAAGGTGCTCCAGCCCGGAGACATCCTCTGGTCTGTCGCCATCGACGGAGGAAAGGAGGAAAAGATCGGGGGCGACCTGATACGGCTCGACGAGCTGTCCGGGCTTGCCGTCGAGAGGGCGCTCGAGGAGTCTCTCGCCGCCGGCGCCGGCGGAAACGTCTCGACCTCGGCCCCTCCGTCCCATCCGTCGCTCTCGCTCGCGGTCCTCCGCCGCGGCGAGCTCCTGAGGAACGTGACGCTGCCGGTGTACGACCTCACGGCGGACAGGGTCCGCAGGGCCCTCGGCTGGAACGGCGCGCTCTTCCACGACCTGAGCGACCGCACGCGCAACTATTACCAGCTCGACGACTCCAGCGGCGGCGGCGGCGGCGGCGGAGAGGCCGGGCGAGCCTCGAAAGGGAGGCCCGGGGTCTTCGTGTCGCACAGGGCCGACGGCGCCGCGTGGCCGCGCTTCTATCACTCTGCGGCAGGCGGCGGCCCGGGGAGGGCCTCGACGGCGTTCGCCAAGTACATCGTCTACGAGGTCGACGGCGCGGCGACGCCGGACCTCGACGCGCTGATCGCGGTAGCGTGCTCCGCGGGGGCAGAGGGAGGCCGGGGGGGCGGCTCCCCCCCGCCGACGCCGGCGGTTGTCGTCGCGAGGGACCTCCAGGACGACGCCTTCCCCGGCGGGGAGGCGATGGAGTCCCCTGTGTCTCAAGGAGGGTTGACCGCGGTGGAGCCCCCGAGGCTGTTCGAATGGGACCCGGCGGAGCTGGTGTGGAGGCAGCGAGCGGCCTGTTGAGTTTTTTTTCTAAGCGGAAAAAAAGAGGAGGAGGAGCAGCTCCCGCGTGAGGGCGGGGGGGTGCTCCCTTTCTCTCTCTCTCTGGCATGAATTCTTTTTTCCACTTGACTATTTTTGAAAACCTCTAGTAAGAATCCACCTTTTTCGGAAAAACACAGCTGCTTTCAAAGGATGGGATCGCCGTCGTCGGTGGGCGGAAGGGAGAAAGAATGACGGAGGACAGAATCACGAGGTTGCTTCCCAGGAGGGAGAAAAGAAGAGAGAGAGGTTGACGGAGGACAGAATCACGAGGTTGTCTGCGGCTCAGTTTCACTTACAAAAAAAAATTGACACGGCGGCGCAAGCTCTCGCTCCCCCTTCGACGCCAAGCAAGTGAGCAAAGGCTTCCTTGAATTGCCCGCTTGTTCCCTCCTGCTGGCTTTTTTTTACCTATCCTCCTCGCAGAGATACGGTACAGACACGCTGCGCCCGTTCGTCTAGAAAAGAAAGGGCCTTGACTCTTCGTTCGCGAGTGTCCAGCGCCTGTTGATCTTCGTCGCTCATTGGGGCGCTCCCTTCAGGCCGTCGAAAAACTTTCTGCAAATCACGCACGCAACCACTTCCCCCTGCAGTTTCTCTCCTCGTTGGAACCGCAATGGTCGCGCCAGCGCGGTGGAAGATCACCAGATCTTCCTCGAACGCTTCGCGAAGGTCTAACAGGGCCAGGATCGTCGGCACGGCCGCCGTGGCCGGAGCAGCAGTCGGAGCGGCGGTTTTCGTGAAACGGAAAAGTCGGCTTGATGCTTCCTCGAGTTCGTCAACAAGGTGCGTTCTCTTTTTGGCTGGGCTGGCTGTTCTGCCTGCTCTCTGTCTCTCCCTGCCGTTTTTCGGAGGCGTCCGAGCTCGAGTGTCGAGAGAGAATTCTAAAAGGGAAAGAGGCGAGAGAACGCTTCGGAGAACGAGAAACGCATCTGCGTTTTGAAATTGCAGAGGCGGCGGCAAGGAGCCGTCTTTTTTTCCCCGCCCGTCGTCGACCCTCTCTCTCTTGCGCCGCTTTTCTTGTCGATAAGACAAAGCACGCTGGCGCACCAAGGCTCTCCCCCCGCCCCCTCTCTCAGCTCAGTCCTTTCCTTTTCCCCTTTCCCTTTCCCTTTTCCCCTTTCCCTTTCCCTTTTCCCCTTTCCCTTTCCCCTGACCAAAAAAAAAATAGTCCAAAACTGCGAGAGCCCTTCAGGATCTCGCCTATCGTCGCCGACGCCCTCGCAGGCGCCGCCGGCGAGATCGCCCAGCTCTCTAGCCTCTACCCGCTCGACACCGTCAAGGTCGTGCAGCAGGCTGCCGACTGCTCCCTCGGCGGCGCGCTCAGGCTGTTGGCGCCGGCGGGGGCCAAGCCCACGGCGGTGCTCGCGGCGTTCTACCGCGGGTGCCTTCCAGCATGTGTGGCCTCGGCCGCCGTGGGCGCGGTGTACCTCGTGTCGTTCAGCGGCGCGCAGAGGGCTTGGGAGAGGGCCGCGGTGAAGGGAGGGAGAGGAGGAGGGGGAGCGAGCCGAGCGGCAGCGGTGCCGGCGGCCTCTGCCGTTGCTGTCGCCTCTTCTTCCGCCTCCGCGTCCGACAGCGACGAGGGCGCTGCTCTCGAGGGCTCTTCTCCCTCCGTCCCCTTTGCTTTGCCGACCGTCTCGGCGGCCGCGGTGGAGGCGTCGGAGGGCCGCGATTACCGTTCTTCGACCTCGTCTTCGACCTCGTCCTCGACCCCGTCGGCCTCCTCTCCCCCATCCCACCCGCAACACGTCCCGGCGCACGTCCAGGCCGAGGCCGCCGCGGCGGGCGCCGTCGTCGCCTCCGTGGCGACGTCCCTCATGGAGGCCCCCCTGGAGCTCTTCAGGCACCGGGCTCAGGCCGTCGTGGTCGCGGGAGCGGGAGCGGCGGCCGCCGGCGGGGCGGGGTCGGCGGCGGCGGGGGCCGGCGTCCTCGCCCAGGCGTCCGCGGCGTTCGCCGCGGGCGGCGTCAAGGAGCTCTACCGCGGCCTCGCGCCCTACGTCCTGAAGTCGGCGCCCTACGACATCAGCGAGCTGCTCGTGTACTCCATGCTGCGCGGCAGGGGGGGAGGGAACGGCAACGGAGGCGACGGCGGCGGCGCCGGGGGCGAGAGCCCGTCGACCTCGTCGGGCAACGGCGGCGGCGGCGGCGTCTTTTCGCTGCTCCCCGCGGCGATGCGCCCGCCGCCGCAGCTCGCGCACGCCGTCCTCGGCGCCGTCGCGGGCGCCGCTGCCGTCGTCGCGTCGATGCCGGCCGACTGCATCAAGCTCAAGCTCGAGCTGTCGTCGGCGCCCGTCGCGCACGGCGTCCGCGAGAGCGTCGCGCAGTTTTTTTGGACGGGCCGGCGCATCGCCGCCGGGCCCGGCGGCGCCTCGGCGCTGTTCCGCGGGATGGGGCCCCGCCTGGCCGAGAAGGTGCCGTCGACGATGATCTACTGGGTCGTCGTCGAGGCCGCGAGGAAGGCGCTGGCGCCGCACGTTCACCGCGGGGGGGACGAGCGCGAGGCGGCGCTGGCGGCGATGCGGCCGGCGAAGGAGCAAGCTCGGCGGAAGCAGAAGAGGAAGAGCTTCTTCCGGAGGTCGTCGTCGTCCGAGCCCTGCGCTGCTTCCTCTCCCTGCGGCGACTTTGTCGTGGCCTGAAGAGATACGCGCGCGATTGCGAAACCGAATTCCTCTTCATTGGCAGCACTTGCAAAAATTTTGAACTGTAAAACTAGAGCCCCGAAGAAAGTCGGCAAATTAACGAACACTTTTTTTTCCTTTCAGAGCGTCGCATCGAGCAACATCGATTTCAAGCTCAAGGGCGCGAGGGAGCTGCTCGAGGCCGCCGGCGCGACGCGGCAGGGGAGCAGGGTGCTGCTCGAGCGGTACGACGAGGGCGACGCGGGGGGGGAGGAGGGCGGCGGCGGCGGTGGCAGCGGCGGCGGCGGGCGCGCGGTGGCGGCGGCCTCCGCCCCACTCCTCACGGGCCTCGACGGCGAGTTTATCCAGCTGAGAGGCGAGGCGGCCAGGCCGTCCGACGCCGCCGCGGATGGCGCGCTGGGGGGAGACCCGGAGAGGGCGTCGCTGTTCGCGTTCAAGCAGCTCGTCGTCGTCGAGGTCGCCGGAGCTGCTTCCGCCGGCGCTGCCGCCGCCCCCGCCGAGGCCGCCGCCGCTCGCTCCGTCGAGGTCGAGGTCGACGTCGACAGGGCCCCCGGCGCCGACAGGGCCCCCGACGCGTTCCTGACGCTGGGAGGCCCGGGGTGGGCGCGGGTCGCGGGGCTCCTGGGCCTCGGCCCCGGGGCGGCGGTGAGGTTCGAGAGGGACCCGTAGAAGGGCTGCGCGCGCGCGTCGCGCGCGGCGAGGTGCCTTTGAGTCAGAGAGAGGGAGAGAGGGGGGGAGAGAGAGAGCGCGCAAAAGGAGAGTGCACTGTCAGTCTGATGATTTTCTTCGCGATCCATTCGTCGCGATCCCCACAGCAAACTGGGCGCACACCATCAGGAGCAATCATGCTTCGCCACGCCGCGGCTCGCGCGCTCGCTGCTTCGCGAGAGCTCCGAATAGAACAGCCCTCCCTGATGCTGCGAGCAGGCCTGGCGACGGATCCAAATCGCGGCAGCAGCAGCGGCGGGAAGGAGGAGGAAGCATCATCATCGCCGTCGACCTCGCCGTCGTCCTGGCTGCCCTCGTTCGTCCGCCGCCGCCTCCCGGCAGCCCTCGGAGGCGACCGGCTCTCAGGGGACCTCACCTTCGAAGAGTTCGTCGCGTCTCTGTCCCGAGCCCGCAGGCTCGGCGGCCTCACGGGCTCGGCGTTCGGGACCTCCGCGGTCGACAGCGCCGGGGCCCGCGGCGCCCTGAAGAAGCTCGAAGACATCGCTGCGGCCATCCCGGAGGCCCAGGCCCACGGGATCCTGGACCCTGCGGTCTTCGGGCCGGCGGAGCGGCGGGCCGCGGCGGAGGCCGCGGGCGTGTCGGTGGCCGCGGTCGACGACCTCGTGCGGAAGTACCGCCTGACGAGGGAGATGGCCGCGGAGGTGGCGAGGAGGCACAAGGCCGGCGAGAAGCTGCCGACGAGCGTCGAGGAGCTGGAGGCGAGCGTGGGGGCGAAATGGAGCAGCAGGAAAGGAGGCGAGGGGGGAGAAGCGGGAGGAGAGAGCTGTCCCCTGGCTCGGAGCTTCGTGCTCCCCGGGAGGAACACGAAGTGCCCGAAGACGGGCCGGGCGTGGAAAAACTGCTGCGGGAAGAAGGGGTGACGGGTCTTTTTTTTGTCTCTTTCTCCTTCACGTTTGTTTTTTTCTCCTCTCTTCCCTTCATTGTCATCCAACCAAAAAAGAACTGCTTGTACCCTTCTTCGTCACTTGTTCACTCCACAACCGCGATGTCCGCGGCAGAGATGCTCGCCCTGCGCAAGGAGCAGCTCGAGGCCGAGCTCGCCAAGACGGAAAAGACGGTAAGAAGAAAACAGAACGAGCAAAGCTCGTCGACAAAAAAAAGGGATCGGCAGAAAAAACCGTCTAGACCTCATTCATCTTCTCTCTCCTTGTTCCTCACCTCGTTTCGCAGATCTACGACCTTGAGAGCAAGTACCTCGCCGCAGAGTACAGCCACGCCGGGACGGTATTAAAGGTAAGGCAGTGGACGAGAGGTTGGAAAGCGATTGGAATCGAGCGAATTTTCTTCTGCCTCTTTCTCTCTTTTCTCTCAACCTCCTCCTCGCTGCCCCCGCGCCTCCTTCCCTCTCAACTCCCGCATCGCCCACTCTCTAGGGCCTGGACGGCTTCCTCTCCTCCAAGGACGCCCTGAAGAAGCGCGCCGGCCGCGGCTTCAAGGTCGAAGACAGGCTCTTTTCTCTCTCGTCGATCGGCTCCCCGGCGACGGCGGAGGCCGAGGCCGCCGCAGCGGGCGGGCGCGGAGGGAACAACGACGACGACGACGAGGGCGGGAACAGGAACCGCTACGGTAAAGTCTACAACACGAAGGGCGGCTCCTTTGCGAGTAAAGGGAGGCGCGGTTCCGGGGTTTAATGCAGGGAGAGGGAGGGAGGGGGAAGAGATATGAATGAACTTTGTAAAAACAGCAGCAGCACTTCAATGAAAGCACAGATTTTATTATTCAATATCATTTTACAGGAGCTGCGTTTTTCAGAACAAAGCAGGAGTCGGAGAGCTCGGAAAGACAAGCTGATGCTGGTTGTTTATTCCCCGATTGCTACCGGGTGAGTGGGGGCAGTGGTGTGGGAAGGGAAGAACAAGGGAAGCAAAAGAGAGAGAGAGAGAGAGAGAGAGATCTTCAACCTCGAGCGCCTTCGACCCTCTCTCCCTCCCCCGCTCCTCCTCCTCCCTCTCCCCCTTCTACTCCTTCCCCCCCCTCCTCCTCCTCCTCCCCGCGGTCGATCCCCAGCCTCCTCGTGTTATAACTGGAACAGCCGGGGCACTTCAGCCCGAGCACGTGAAAAGGGACCGAGCCTCCTCCCTGGCAGTCGTTGCACGAGATCGACACGCGCCACCTGCGGTACTCCTCGGGCATCCGCGTCGCGGCGACCTCGGCGTCGAGGCGCCTCCACAGCGCGCCCAGGTCGGCGTACGACCGCAGGCAGACCGGGCACGACAGCTGCCGCTGCCGCTCGCACTCGCGCAGGCACTCAGAGTGGATCGTGTGCCCGCAGGGCAGCACCGCCGTCGGCCGCACCGAGTCGAACAGGTACTCGAGGCAGACGGGGCACGCGGAGCGCATGCTGTTCTCGACGCAGACGTGGTTGCCGCGGAGGCTGGTCGAGTAGCAGCACGAGCAGGTATCGCAGTGGAAGAAGCGGTGCTCTCCCCCGACGCGGCAGATGCCGCAGTCGGCGCAGTGCCACTGCCCGCGGTCGACGTCGTCGAAGAAGCAGCAGCGCAGGCACGAGTACGCCCCGAACCCCACCCCGCACGCCGCGCAGGAGGCCGCGGCGGGCTGCCGCGCGTCGCAGACTCCGCAGACGACCTCTCGGACGGCCGACCGCTCGAGCTCGTGCCGCCTCGCCGGGTCCCACTCGCCCGCGGCGGTGCGCTCGTTGTGGCAGTGGCGGCACCAGAAGGCCTCGCCACAGCAGGGGGCGACGAGCTTGCAGCGGCGGCGGTAGTGTTTGCAGCCGAGGAGGCCCTTGGCGTGGTCGAGGGGGTGCTGTTGGGGCTCGCTTGGGCGCTGGTGCTGGCGTCGGGGATGGACAGCGGCAGCGGAGGAGGAGGTCGGGAGCGCTGCCGTCGCCGCCGGCGTCGAAGAGCCGATGTTCAAGTCCATCGCCGCCAAGACTCCCCCGTCCGTCCCTTCTCGGGCTCCTGCTCCGGTTCGAGAGCGCGTGGCCATTGCGGGGGAACCTCCGGCCTGTGAAAGAAAGAGAAAGAGAGAGGTAAGGCGAGCAACGAGACGTGAGAGGGAATTAAAAAAGGCATTGAAGCGAAGAAAGGTCGTCGAGAAGAAAAAAAAACAAGGCTCGCATCAGCGTCTCTCTCTCTCACCTCTTGCCGCGCCGCCATCCCTGATGCCTCGGCGTCTTCGCCAGCGACACATGGCTGAGAGCTCTCCCCGCGTGATCGTGTGCGAGGCATGGCGTTTGGAAATGAGAGAGAGAAAGAGAAGCGCGCGAAGCGGAGGAATCAGGTGAGACACCTAGCCCTTCCTCATTTCGCTCGACGTCGAGGTCGGAGAGAGCGAGGGAAAAAGTGGAAAAAACATACGTCGATCTCACCCCCTTTTTTCTTTTTCAAAAAACGCGAGAGCCTTTGCTCTCTCTGCGTCTTGTGTGTCTGCTCGTCGTCTCTCTGCTTCTTCTCGGGGGAGAAGGAAGGACCTCCGCCTTTTCTCTGAGGATGCGCCTCGATGTCCTCGGCCTGGCCAGGGCCCTGGGCGCGGTGGCGCCCGACGCGGGAAGCATCGACGACGCCGGAGCGAGCCATGCCGGCGACATCGCCGCCTTCGCGTCGGCCTGGCTGCAGTCCGGGGCCGTGCTGGCGCTTCATCCTTCGAGGTGAGAGATGAGGCAAAGTGGATCTTTGCTCTCGAGTGTTTGCTTTTGCGAGAAACGTCCCAAAGCGAGGACGCATCGGCGTTGCAAGGTCGAGCATTGAAATCAGCTCGATCGAAACTTCTCTCTCAAACCTCGTTCAAAAAAAAACTCAAAACAGCTCCCTCCTCGCCGCAGCGCATGGCTCCAACCTCGCGCTTGTCCCCCTCACTGGCGGGGGAGAAACTACAACGATACCAGCAGGAGCAGGAGCAGGAGCGGGCTCGGCGGAGGAGAAACAGCAGAAGACGAAGAAGCTCAAGCAGGAGGGACAGGGAGGAGGAGAAAGAGGAAGAGGCAAGCTCGTGCCGTCTCACGGCTTGCCCCTCGTCGTCGCCGCGCTGCCGCCGCCTCTGTCGAACAAAAGCAACAACGAGACGATCACAGCGGTCTGCTTCGTCGCGTTCGCGCGGGCGGCAGCGAGGAGCGGCGACAACAGGAGGAGAGCGGGAGGCAGGAGCAGCCCCTCCAGGGCGGCAGCAGCGGCAGCCGCACACGGAGGAGGAGGAGGAGGAGGAGGAGGGCACTGGCATCGAGCCGAGCCCCCCCTCCCGACCTCCTCTTCCCCGTCCTCTTGCTCTCCCTCCTCCTCCCTCGACGCCACGGACGGCTGCCTCCTCGCCGGCACCTCCTCGGGGCACCTCCAGCTCCACTCCCTCACCGACCTGACCTTGCTTCACAGGCAGAGGCTGCACTCCAACCGCGTCGTGTCGATCAGGCCGAGGCCTGCGGCGTGCGGCCTCGACCCGGCCGCGCTCGGCGGCAGCGGCGGCGGCGGCGACGACGACGACGTCTCGGTCGTGTTCTTGGACGCGGTGGCCCGGCTCGCCGCGGCGGACGTCGCCGCGGTGGCGAGGCTCGCGGAGTCGCGCCCGGGCGACTGGAGGGAGGCCGCGGCGGCGCTTCCCCCCTTGGGGCTGTGCAAGTGGTTCCTGTCGGGGATCTCGTCGGAGGGCACAGGCGGCGGAGGCGGGAGCGAAGGCGGCGCCGGTGGAGTACCCGCCGCGGCCAACGGAGGAGGCTCCGCGCGAGACCTCCTCCTCGAGGCCGACAACACCAGGGACAGGCTCACTGGGAGCCAGCGCGTCGATGGCATCTGCCTGGGCCCGAGGCCGCCGAGCCTCCGGGAGGCGCTCGAGGCAGGAGACGACGATGAGGACGAAAGCAGCAGCGGCACCGACGGCTATGACGACGAGCGAGCGAAGGGAGTCGAAGACGAAGAAGAGGAAGAGGAGGAAGAAGAGGACCTCGACTCCGATCTCCTCCTCTTGGACGACACAGAAGCCCTCTTCCGAAGGCGGAGACGACGGAGAAGAAGGGGGCTCGGCGGCGGCGGCGGGGCCAGAGCGAAGGCCTTGGAGGCCAAGGCGAAAGCAAAAGCCTCTGGTGCGTCGGCCATCGCGGCCGCGGGAGCGCTCCATGCCGCCGGCGCGAGCTCGCGCTCGCTGCTGCTCACGGTCGGCGGCGCGCCGCGGTTCCTGGCCCTGCACGACGCCGCGGAGCACGCCCCGCGCGGCACGCTGAGCCTGGTCGCGGACCTGGCCTCCTCGGCCGCGGCCGGGCTGCGGGCCGCGGCGCGGGCCGCGGTGTTCTCGGGGCGGCCGGGCGGGCTCCGCGCCGGGATCCGCAGCTGGGTCGTCGGAGGGGGCGGGGGAGCGGGCGACGGGGAGGGCGGCGGCGGCAGCGCGGCCTCGTCGCCGCCGTCCTCGTCCGCGACGACGCCGAGCCCTTCCCCTTCGAGACCA
>Ga0210003_1000620_pt1 | contig 32025 bp, 22 predicted proteins | sample LantaG_FD_182804 | JGI IMG/M metagenome (GOLD analysis project Ga0210003, IMG submission 182804) | Deep subsurface microbial communities from Baltic Sea to uncover new lineages of life (NeLLi) - Landsort_02402 metaG (SPAdes) (version 2) | ecosystem: Environmental > Aquatic > Marine > Oceanic >... | reverse complement strand
GAAAATATAATCCATAAACAAAATATCACGGCATCAAGATATCGATACTATATTAATAGTAAATGCTGTGGTGTTAACAGTATGAGGGGGTCCTGACTCCCCCGTACTTCCACGATGCCGGCGCGTTAAAACTATATTTTTTTATATCGGTTTTACGAAAGGCTTCCTTTAGAAAACAGCCGCCAGGCCAATTTCCGGTTGACAGCGGCCTCAATACTGTTAACTTTTTGCTGATTAAACGATAAGGATATAAATGACCCTTTCAAATAAAACGGACACAGCCCTGAAAACAGCCCGGAAAGGCCTCACCGAATATTTTAAACGGGCTGTGAACGCCGGACGAATCGCTTATACCCAGGCGCAACAAGCTCTGGCGGAAACCCTGGCCAATATCGAAAGCTGGCTCAGGGAAGAAAGGCTCGATACTCTCTCACCCAATTTGAGGAAAACCATTTTCAGATATATTGAAAAGGACCGATGGTCGGAACTGGTCAACGCCTTCCACCGGGAACTTCATTTCGGCACCGCCGGCATTCGGGGTTTGATGGCTTTCGACCGGGCCTCGATTGTTAAACTTCAACAAGACGGTCTGGACGCTGACATTTTAAAAGGCCCCAACACCTTAAACGATATCGTCCTCCTTAAAACCACGGCCGGGGCAGCCGGGTACGGCCTTAAAAAAGGCTTTACTAAAGCCGTGGTGGGGTACGACAGCCGGGTACGGGGTTTTGATTTCGCCCGGCGGGTCGCGGAACTTTTATTAGCCTATGATTACACTGTCTTTTTTTTCGATGCTCCCTGTCCCTACCCGGAATTGACTTTCGCCATTCCCCATGAGTCTATCCGGGCTGACATGGGCATCCTGATTTCCGCCAGCCACAACGATTACCGCTACAACGGCTATAAGCTTTCCTGCGCTAACGGCTCCCAGTTCGACCCTCGGGAGCGCGAGGAGATGTACGAACAATATATCTGCCGCGTAAAAATAAAGGATATCCCCGACCCGGTTTCATTTCACAATGCCAAACCCGGCCGGCTCCGTTTCCTTGGCGGCGACCGACCGGTCGCAGGGTTCGACTATACCGACCGGGAAAATCATATTATCAACATGCACGACAAGTACCTCGAGCAGATAAAATCGTTTCTTGTTATAGACAACCCGGCCGAGACAAAGCCCGGCGCGACCGGTCTGAGTATCGCCTACTGCCCCTTCCACGGCGCCGGTTACAAACTTTTCCCCAAAATATTGAGCGAGGTCGGTTTTACCGATATAAAATCTGTCAACGGTCACCGGAGTAAAATGGGTTTAAACGAGCTCAACGGTCTTTTCCCGGCTTTCAAAAGCGACCCCGGCTATGAACAGCAGCCCGACCCGGGTGACCCCCGGGCCGCGGAGACCGCCCTCCGGGCTTTCCGGGAGGATTACCCCGATGAATACGACCGCATGGATATTCTTATCGGGACCGACCCCGACGCCGACCGCTGTGCCCTGACCGTCCGCGTGCCCGAGAATCAAAAACATATTTACGGCCATCAGGATTACTACCTGCTGCCGGCCGATGACATGTGGACGCTGATTATCTGGTACCGAATCCATAGACAACTGGAAAAGAACGGTTACCTGCCCGACGCCGAACGGAAATTCATAACCTTGTCTCACACTACCACCGACAGCCTGGCTTTCCTGGCCCGCAAATACGGCGTGGGCGTGGTGAAATCCTGGGTGGGGTTCGCCTCGATGGCCGCTGCGGCGCGGGATATCTGGGAGAACAGGGCCGGCGAATTGAAAAATCTCAGGGGCGGCCACGATAACCGCTACCGCGACCTTTGCCATCCCTACGTTTGTGAATGCTTCGAAATGGACAACGGCAAAAGGTCGATTAATATAGGGATAATGGAACAGAGCAACGGCTTCTCCATCCTGGGCGGTCCGCCCCCGGATGACCGCTCCCTGGGTTGTGGCGGCCACGTCCGGGACAAGGACGGCACCCTGGCCGGTTTGCTGCTGGCCGAAATCGCCGCCTGGGCCAAATCGCGAAATATGACCCTGATTGAGCTTCTGGATAAATATATCTATCTCGACCCGGATATTGGCCTGTTCATGACTTTCTACGAACCCGACCCCCTGGACGGCGAATATCCCGGTATTGAGGGGGACCGGATGAAAAAGGAAATATTACAAAAGGCCTTATCGCTGGCGGCCCGGGCCGACGAAGGTAATTTAAAACTGGCCGGGTTCGACGTTCAAGCTTCGAGCGTTTACCGCACCGGCAAATACGATCGCCTGTACCCGCCTGAAAAAGATTTTGAATTTCCCGACGAAGGGATAAGATTGTACCTTGACGATTCGCGGCTTCAACATGTAACCATCAGGCCCTCGGGAACCAGTAACTCCCTGCGCTTTCACGTACAGCTGTGCGCCCGCCCGACAGCCTCGAACCTGCCGGCGACCAAGGAAAAAATTCGTACTCAGGGTCAAATGTTACTGGATGAACTGCGGGAACGGCTTGAAGCTCCGCGCCAATGACGGGTCTGATATGCTTTCGAATAACGGTTATAAGCTGTTGACGGTATTTATCTGACCGAGCGTACGAGACGGAAGCCGACGTTATCGAACCGGTCGCCCGGTTTACCCATGCCGCGATTGGCTGAGCGGTCTCTGTCGGGCAGGCAGCCGTAACCGACATCGCGGTAGCTTCTTAATTCACCGATTTCCACCCCGAGGGGATTTTTTACCGGACTGTTCTTGTAATAATCTTCACTGTACCAGTCCCAGCACCACTCATAGACATTACCGCTCATATCGTAAATGCCCTGTTCGTTGGGGGCAAATGTCCCCACCGGCGAAGTACAGAGATACTCGTCATCATAACCCTGCCAGTAATTCTTAACGGCCTCCTCGCCCCACCCCCGCAGGGCCGCCTCGTCGCGGATATTGGTGGCCTTGACGTCGTTGATATAAGGCTCGCCGTTACCCCAGGCATATTTATAATCCTTGCCCCGACACCGGGCGGCGTACTTGTATTCCGCTTCGGTGGGCAGGCGGTAACCGTTAGCTTCGAAATTGCAGATGATATTATCACCCTCACCGCTGTAGCCCGGTTCCAGCCCTTCTTTCGTACTGAGCCAGTTGCAGTAAGCTACGGCGTCGTACCAGGAGACAAAAATAACCGGGTGGTTATCGTTCTGTTTAAAATTGACATTACGCCAGCAGGTGCTTGAATCGTGAACCATCTGAACCCCGTCAAAAATCTTGGCCCCGCCGTCGATTTCGGCTGTCGTCTTATAACCGGTAGCCTTCACGAATTCCCTGAACTCGCCGACCGTAACCTCGTATTTGCAGACGTAATACGAATCCAGCGTTACCTCGTGTACCGGGAACTCATCCTCGTCACCGCCGCTGAAAATATTCCCCATCTGGAAAGTCCCTCCGGCCACGAGTATTATTTTTGAGTTTACGGAATTATTGTCGGGATATGCCCAGGTGAATATTAAAACCATTAAGGCTATGCCAACCAACAACTTCAATATATACTTCATAAAAGCCTCTGCCACACCCATATAAATCGTTTAATATTAAATCTGTTACATATTAATGTGCCGTCTAATCTCAATTTCTTACATGTTTATTTGAAAAAGTTTTTATTATCAATTATCCTTTTATCGATTACTCAATTACACCTGTTTCTATTCATGGCGCACCGACTCGACCGGATTGGCCAGGGCGGCCCTGACAGCCCGATAGCTAACGGTCAACATCGAGATAAAAAGCGTGAACAGGGCGGCATATATAAAAATATCCAAGCCAATGTCGATGCGGTACATATATCCGCTCAGCCAGCGTTGCATGAGTAAATAGGCCACCGGCCAGGCGATGATGTTGGCGGCCAGAACCAGAATCAGGAATTCCTTAGAAACCAAAGTAACCAGACCCGAAACCGATGCCCCCAGAATCCGACGAATCCCAAACTCGCGGTTTCGTTGTTCCGTTACCGCTGTGACCAGCCCGTAAAGACCTATACAGGCGATTAATACGGCCAGTATGCAAAAATATTTCAAAATGGCCACAAAATTCCTCTCCGATTGATACATCCGGGATAAATCATCCTCGAGGAAAGAAAAGGTAAAAGGCTGTTCCGGGAAAATACTGTGCCATTGTGATTCCATTGATGCCAGAACATCTTTCCGGTTATTCTCTGAAAGGCGGACAAGCATATAGTCACACCGTTTGGGGTCGGCAATTAAAACCTGTGGCTGCAACCTGTAATAAAGATTACGAAAATGGTAGTCCTTAACAACGCCGATGACCGTTCCTTCGTTCCATTTTTCATAATGTCCCGGGTTACCGGAAAACGACTGCAGCCTGCTGCCGACCGAAATATCACCCAGTGCTTTCGCGGCAGATTCGTTGATAATAAAACCGCCGGCGGTATCCGAGGAATGATTCGAAGAGAAACTTCGACCGGCAAGAACTTCAAGTCCCAATGTTCGAACAAAATCAAAATCCACAAAAAAGACCGGCAAGCTTTTCTTTTCTCCTTCCATATAAGGAGTGCTGAAAGACAGACCATTAGTATTGGGACCACCAGGTATCTGAGAACTGCCGGTGATACCCACAACATCCGCATTCTGACTGAATAACGTTTTCGCCCGGTCATATTTGTTCTTAACGGAATAATCCTCAAAAGGTATAACCAGAAGGTTTTCTTTTTCGAAACCAAGGTCCTTATTGAGCAGATAATTCAACTGGCTGTACCCGGCAACGGCAAAGACTATTAGCGTTATCGAAATGGCATATTGGAAAGTCACCAAAATCTTTCTGAACAGCGCCATTCCCGGTGAACCGGTTGTCATGCTGCTCAGGACTTTAACGGGGTTGAACATCGACAGGTAAAAGGCCGGGTATAATCCGGAAATTATACCGATTATTATCGTACACCCGGCAACAATCAACCAGAATGAAATATCCTCAAACAGAGTAAAAGAGAGTTGTTTCTGAAGCAGAGAGGACATCACCGGCCGCAACAATTCCGTAAGAGCCAGGCATAAAACTAATGCTAAAAAGGATACTACAATTGCCTCTCCGAGAAACTGTATCACCAGGCTTTTCCGGTCGGCCCCGACGACTTTTCTTAAACCGACCTCTCTAGCTCGCTGCATGGCCGTTGCCGTTGAAAGATTGATAAAATTAATGCAGGCCATAACCAGGATAAACAGACCGATCAGAGAAAACGTTATAATGGTCGAGAAATCGGTTTTACTTTCCAGTTCACCTCCATAATTCGAGTACAGGTGGATATCTTTCAGGGGCTGCAATCCAAGGGAAATCGATTTCACCAGGTCTTCACCGCGATATTTGGCAATCAGACTCGATAGTTGTTCTTCGAGCGTCTGCGGATTATAATTTTCTCTTAAGAGAATATAAGTCCAGCCGCCGGCTTCCCAGTGGTTGCGTAATCCGGGATACATCGATAAAAGAGTTTCATAAGAAGCCAGGAACTCAAATTTCAGGTGAGAGTTGGCGGGTATTTCATCCAGCACTCCCGTAACGGTTAAATTGAAACGGTTCTCCAGGGTCAGGACTTCTCCAAGAGGAACCTTCTTACCGAAATATTTCTCCGCCAGTGTTTTGGAGATAACCACCGAAAACGGTTCAACGAGGGCTGCTTCCGGGTCGCCGTATTTGAGATTAAAGCTGAAAATACGGAAAACATTTGCATCGGCAAAGAAAAGATTACTTTCCCGATAAAAATCATCCCCGGCTTTAACAACTCCATCAATACGGTAAAACCGAGTAGCTTCCTCAACGGCGGGAAACTCCTGTACAAGCGCTTCAGCCAGAGGAGGCGGGGTTGACACCCGGTTACGAACAAAACCGTTGGCATACCGGGTAAACTCCGCCAGGCGATAAATCCGGTCAGACTTTTGATGAAACCGGTCAAAACTGAATTCATGGTACACCCAGACAAAAATCAGAAGACAGCAGGCCATGCCCACCGCTAACCCGATAATATTAATGAAAGAATAAGCTTTATGCCTGACAATATTTCTGAACGCCACTTTAAAGTAATTCTTATACATATCACTCATCTCTCAAAGACATTATCGGGTTACTTAAAGCCACTTTGACCGAATGAAAGCTCACCGTTAACAGCGCCAGAATCAACACCGTTAAAAGGGCTGTTAAATAAATTGTCCAGCTCGGGTTGATTCGGTAAAAATAATTTTCAAGCCAGTAGCCGGTTGCATAGTAAGCCGCCGGCCAGGCGATGATGTTGGCGGCCAGAACCCACCGGGAAAAATCTTTTACCAGGAACATGACTATTCCGGATACCGAGGCGCCCATGACTTTTCTGATGCCGATTTCTTTCCGGCGTCTTTCCACCATGAACGTGACCAGCCCGAACAAACCCAGCAAGGCCACAAACACCGCCAGCAGAGTAAACATCCCCAGTAACTGTCCCATCTTCGCTTCCGAGACGTACAGGGTGTTGTAAATATCCTCGAGATAAGTGTATTCAAAAGACTTGTCCGGGAACACGCTTGACCAGCTCTCTTCGATAAAAGCCAGGGCTTCGCTTGTCTTTTCAGGGTGAAGGCGAACTGCCATTACGTAATATTTAGCGGGAGCTATATACATAACAAGCGGTTCAATCTTTTCGCGGAAAGTGGTGACGTGGAAATCCCGCACTACCCCGATTACATCGGTTTTCGCCTGACCGTCTATTGTCAATCCGAAAAGTTTCGCTCCAACCGGGTTTTCCAGGCTCAATCGCTCGACAGCGGTTTCATTCAGCAGAATCCCCTGGCGGATATCGGCGGGGTTAGTCTCCGAAAAATCCCGGCCCTCGACAACCTCCAAACCCAGGGTTTGGACATAACCAACGTCCATGGCCGTCGTCCGGACATTGACGAAGTCCTGCGGGGAGTCCTTTTCGGTTCTCACCGTCCAGGTTTCCTTATTGCGCACGCCCGGCACGGTATAGGCTCCGGAAGCGCTGATAATTCCGGGATGTTGTTTGAACTTCTCTTTCAGCGCGGCATAATTGTCGCGCCCTTCCGGGCTTGAAGACGAAACGTTCAATAAAATCACATTGTCTTTATCGAAACCGAGACCGCTGTTTTGCATGAAGGCAAGTTGCTTGAAAATAACGGCGGTCCCGACCAGCAAAACCACCGACACGGCGAACTGGGCGATAACGAGGACCTTTCGCAATGTTGATCGCTGGGAGCCGCCGGCCGCGCTCTTGAGATTCGCTAAAATCGGTCTATACCCGGAAAGACTCAGGGCGGGATAAAAGCCGGCTAAAAGACCGATTACCGCACCGAGCGAGAGAACGATGAACAACATTTGTGACAGCGACAATCGGTCGATCAACACGTTGTTGCCGAGAAAAGCGCTGAGATGCGGAAATAGTATTTCAAACAGGGCCAGCGCCACCACCACCGCGCTCAACGAGGTAAGAAGAGATTCGGCCAGGAATTGTCTTATCATGTGCAGCCGGCCGGCCCCGAGCACCTTCTTAATGCCCACTTCCCGCCGACGATACTGGAACCGGGCGGTGGATAAATTCACGAAATTGAACCCGGCAATCAGCAATATCAGAAACGCCACCGTGCTGAAGACATAGACATAGGTTATGTTGCCTTTACGCCCCCAGTCCACGAAACAATCGTTATTGAAATGAATACTCGTCAACGGCTGCAACTTGAATGTTATCAGCCTGACCGTATTTTCATCGGCGCTGGCGACCAGGAGCTCGTCCAGTTTTTTAAGTAACAGTTTCGGGGCGGTGTTCTCCCGCAGCAAAAGGTAGGTGAAATCCTTGCCGCTTGAATTCCAGACCCCCTCTTGGGCTTGCCCCATCGGTTCCAGGCTCGCATACGATACCAGGAAATCACATTTCAGGTGCGTGTTGGCCGGTACGTCTTCCATAACGCCGGTTATTTTCAGGTTATATTCCCCGTCATAAACCAGCGTCTGCCCCAGCGGGTCCTCGCTGTCGAAATATTTTTGAGCCATGCTCTTTGAAATGACGGCGGCGAGCGGTTCTTTCAGGGCGTCCCGGGTACCGCTTATGAGCCTGAACGAGAAGATGTCGAACACGGTTGAATCGACGAAAAACACATTCTGTTCGACAAAACTTTGCCCGCCGCACTCCAGCCTGGCCCGGTAATCTCTCCGCCAGCGGACGGCGTTTTCCACTTCGGGAATCTGCGCCGCCGCCGGTCCCAGGGCCGGCATGGCTCCGGCGAATCCCATTTTCGAGCCGGTGTCGCCGAAATCAACCGCCACCCGACAGATACGGTCCCTTTGAGCATGGTAATTCTCATAACTCAATTCTCCGATAATATATACCAGGATCAGAAGGACACTGGCCATACCCACCGCCAACCCGAGAATATTTATAAGCGTGAAGCGCTTGTTCTTGAGCAGGTTCCTGACCGCGAATTTCAGATAATAACCAAACATCATCACCTCACAGACTGTCTACCTGCCAGCCGTCCTTAAGATAGATAATCCGCTTGCTGTAGGAGGCATTCCGTTCCGAGTGGGTGGCCTGGATGATGGTCACCCCCTCCTCGTTCAGGCGCGTGAACATCTCCATTATCTTCTTGCCTTCCTCGGAGTGTAAATTTCCGGTCGGTTCGTCGGCCAGAATCAGTTTCGGCTCGGCGATAATCGCTCGGGCGATACCCACCAGCTGCTGCTGGCCGCCGGAAAGCTGGCTGGGGAACAGGTCCTTCTTGCCGACAATTTGAAAGCGGTCGAGCGTGTCGCAGACCATGCTCTTGCGCTGGCTGCTTTTGATTTTCTTGTACAAAAGCGGCGTCTCCAGGTTCTCGTAAACCGTCAGTTCATCAATCAGGTGATAACTCTGAAAGACGAAACCGATATAATCTTTATAAAGCTGGGAGCGCTGTTTCTCTTTCATAGAGTGAACATCGTTATCAAGAAAGCTATACCCCCCTTCCGAGGCATCATCGAGCATCCCGATAATGTTCAGCAGGGTCGATTTGCCCGCGCCGGACGGCCCCATGATGCAGATGTGCTCGCCCTCTTTGATATCGAGATTGATGCGCCGCAGAACATAGGTGTTGATCGAGCCCGATTTGTAGTACTTGGTAATATCACTGAGTTGTATCACGGTAATAACTCCATTTATGGATCAAATAACAATTATCTTTTCTTATCTAAAATTTCTCATTCATGCCTCAGCGATTTCACCGGGTTGGTCAGGGCGGCCTTGAGAGCCTGGTAGCTGACGGTTAAAAGGGTGATAACCAGCGCCCCGGCCCCCGCCACCATGAAATCCATCCAGGAAATATCCATGCGATAGGCGAATTCCTCCAGCCAGCGGTTGATGACGTAATAAGCCAGGGGCCAGGCGATAACGTTGGCGACCACTACCATGATGACAAATTCCCGTGACAAAAGCTGGACGATGGCTGCCACCGTGGCCCCCAAAACCTTGCGGATACCGATTTCCTTGGTGCGCTGCTCGGCCATGTACGAAGCCAATCCGAACAATCCGAGACAGGAGACGAAGACCGCCAGGATTGCAAAATCCCTCAGTATATTACCCAACTGCTTCTCACTATGATATAAGACATCGTAATCATCGTCGAGAAAATGGTAATCAAAAGGATAATCGGGATTGAACTTTTTCCACATATTCTCCATATAGCCGATAGTGCCTGACATATCTTCGGGGCTGATGCGTGCAAACGTGAACCATTGAAAAAACTGGGGTCTGAATTCCATGGCCAGCGGTTCCACCTGCTGGTAAAGAGGTTTGAAATTGAAATCATCGACCACCCCGATGACAGTATAACTATTTTCCTCATGATAAAGTTGTTTACCTACCGGTGACCCGGAACCCATTAAATCGGCGAAGGTCTTGTTAATGACCACCGAATATTGGGCGCTGCCGGATAATTGCCGGGTATAAAATTCTCCCTGAAGTAATTTTATTTTAAAAGTTTCGAGATAATCCAGACCCACTCCCATAAAGGTCACCAGGGGATTGGTACCGGCGTCCTTCCCCTCCCAGTTCCAGCCGCTGCCGTTCCAGTAAACCCCGGTGGGTTTATGCGTGGCTCGGGTAACGTTAAGTATATTCGGGTTCTGCAGTAGTTCACTTTTCACGGATTCAAAATTATCACCGAAACTCCCCATCATCGGCATATATACCAGATGTTCCCGGTCGAAACCGAGATTTTTATCCTTCATATAGCCGTATTGCTGGTAGACCACCAGGGTCCCGATAATGAGGATTATGGAAAGCACAAACTGCGATACAACAAGAATTTTTCTGAACCAGGACCCTTTTTTCCCTTCGACCAGGGTTCCTTTTAAGACCCGCACCGGCATAAACGATGAAAGAAACAGCGCCGGGTAACTGCCCGCCACAATCCCGGTAACCAGCGCTATGCCTAAAAGGCTCAGGACCAGGGTAGGGTCGCTGTAATAATTCATCGTTAACGAAGTCCCGGCCAGACCGTTAAACACCGGCAACATTATTTCTACCAGAACCAGGGCCAGGACGAGGGCGGTCAAGGAGAATAGAATCGATTCACTTAAAAATTGTATGATAATTTCCGACTTTTTCGCGCCGATCACCTTGCGCAACCCGACTTCTTTGGCGCGTTTCGAAAAACGGGCGGTGGCGAGATTCATGAAATTGAAACAGGCAATCAACAGGATAACCAGGGCTATAAGAATAAAGAAACGCACATTTTCGATGTGTCCGCCTTTACCGGAGATGGAATACAGGTGAAGATTCTTCAGCGGGTACAAAAACGGTTCCAGGTTCGATTCGGGTAAGGCCTGTTTTATCCGGCCGGCTATTTTGTCGCTGACATCGTGATAATCGGCATCCTCGTGAAGTTGAGCCAGGGTGTAAAACGAACAGTTGAACCAGGTTTGGATATAATTCTCAAAGAACAGTACTCCATCGAAAGACATCGGGACAAGGATATTGAAGCGAATTGACGAATTCGAAGGGACATTTTCCAGCACGGCCGTAACGGTCAGGTTATACTTATTGTCAACAATCAAGGTCTTACCCATGGGGTCTTCCGTACCGAAATACTTTTCCGCCATTTCCCGGGTAAGAACTATTGAGTACGGTTCAGAAAGAGCGGTCCTGGTATCACCGGCCACAGCCGGAAGAGACATCATCACCAGGAAAGAAGGGTCGACCGGCATAATACCTTCCTGAAAATGTTTGTCCCCATACTTGAGCCAAACGGTAGCGACAGTTAAACGGGCACTGTTGACAATCTCAGGGAAATCTTCTTTTAAAGCCGGTCCCAGGGCCGGGGGTGAACCGCTGCCGATCTCTTTTTGGTCGCCGTACTGCTGGTGAGTGGGGACAAAATAGAGATTATCGATATTTTCATTGAATCGGTCGAAGCTGAATTCATACTGCACCCACAGCATTATCATAATACAACAGGCCATGCCAATCGCCAGCCCGGCCAGGTTAATTAAGGAATATCCCTTTTGCCTGACGTTGTTCCTTAAAGTGACTTTTAAATAATTTTTGAACATACTCACCCCGTTTTAATATTTCTTATTCGCATTTTAAAGACTCCACCGGGTTGGCCAGGGCGGCCTTGAGCGCCTGGTAGCAGACGGTCAGCAGGGCGATAACCAGCGCTGCGGCTCCCGCCACCAGGAAAATAGTCCAGGAAATATCCATGCGATAGGCGAATTCCTCCAGCCAGCGGTTGATGACGTAATAAGCCGGGTCGGCGAAACAGACCAGTTCCGTAAAAGATTTATCTTCGGAAGCCAGGGGATAATTATAACGGACATACCTTGCGTAATTTATAATCTCCGGGATATTTTCCTTCAGCAGCGGCGCCAGCGGAGCCATCTGAGAAGATATAACCTGTCGGCCGGTGCTGAGTTGTTCGCTGTAAATCAGGAGATGGGCGTTTTCGGCGTTTTTATGGGACCGGTCGTAGTCCAGTTCGTCCTGCACCCACAGCATAATCAGCACGCAGACCGCCAACCCTATAGCCAGGCCGATGATATTTATAAACGAGTAGCCCTTGCGGCGAAAGATGTTCCGATAAGCGGTTTTGATATAATTTTTAAGCATCATTTACGATTCTTTCCCGGACTATTTAATCACCGATATACCGTTTTTTAACGTGACCCTTCGTCGGTCGTCTGCGGCATTTTCTGGCGGAACATGATAGGTATATTCCCCTTCGTGGGGGCGCCGATCTGGATTAACTCCCAGCTTTTCTCGTGTTCCTTGATAAAATGTCGAAGCACCTCGATTTTTTCGCCAACGGGCAGTTCATCTTCTTCCCAGTCGATTATCTCGACCCGGTATTTGATGGTCCGCTTGCGACCGTTGATCTTGACATCGATTTCGATATTCTGCTCGGCTTCCAGCGTCGGTATTTGAATTACAACCTCGCGCATAGTTTCACCTCTATATTAAAAATACAAATTTATTCATGCTTCAAGGCTTTCACCGGGTCACTCAGAGCCGCTTTGAAAGCAAGGAAACTGACCGTCAGCAAAGCTATGATAACCGCCATAGCCCCGGAAAGCATAAACACCGTCCAATTGATTGAGATACGATAAGCGAAAGATTCCAGCCAGCGGTTCATAACCAAAAAAGCCAGCGGCCAGGCGATCGCGTTGGCAATAAGCACCCACTTGATAAACTCGCTGGATATCATAAAGGTCAGACTCGCCAGCGAAGCCCCGAGGACTTTACGGATACCGATTTCCCGGGTGCGCTGTTCAGCCATATAAGCGGCCAGGCCGAACAATCCCAGGCAGGAAATACAGATTGCCAGAATCGTAAAGTAATTGAAAACCTGTCGCATCCTTTGTTCCGACCGGTAAAGATTCTCATAGTCCTCATTGAGGAAGCTGCCGTTGAAGGGTGTATCCGGGGAAAACTTTTTCCATACCCGTTCAATGGAGGCCATCGTTTGCGGTATGCTGTCCGAATTGATTCTGACAAAAATATAGTTGTACCATTCGGGAACCGAGATGATAGCCAGCGGCTCCATACTGTGGTGCAAGGACTGAAAATAGTAATCCTTGACTACACCGGTAATGGTAACTTTTAGATTGCTGAATTCGATTGATTTTCCTACCGGAGAATCCAGGTTCATTTTTTTAACCGCCGTCTCGTTTAAAACCGCTTCCCTTATCGTATCAGACGAGGTACGAGATTCGCCGGTAAGAAACCGCCCCTCCAGCATTTCCATGCCAAATGTTTCAATGTAATCTTCCCCGGCCGAGACCGCGTTCAAAAGCCAATCCTGGTCATCTGTCTTTCCGGGCCATTGCACGGGCGAGGTTGAAAAAACTATACCGTGAGTGGGCAGGCTGGAAGTCGCGGTCACGGAGGCTATACCGGGATTTTGAAGTAATTCAGTTTTAAGCGCCCCATATTGGCCGGGAAAATCCGAAGTCATCTTCATGTATACCAGTTGTTCCCTGTTGAAACCCAGTTTTTTCTGGCGCATGAAATCAATCTGCCCGGATACAATCAAGGTGGAGATTATCAGCAATATGGAAATCGTAAACTGAGCCACTACAAGCACTTTTCTCAAAATCGCTCCGCTCCCCCCCGACTTGAAAGAACCTTTTAGAACCTTTACGGGTTTGAACGATGACAGGAATAAGGCCGGGTAAGTTCCCGATAACAAGCACGTGAAAAGCGCGATAAGCGACAGACCTATAAGTATCCCCGGATTTTCAAAAAAGGCTATCGATAGTTCCTTGCCGGATAAATTGTTGAAAGTCGGCAGAAACAACTCAACCAACAGAACGGCAAAGATAAGCGCTATGAAGGCCAGCAGCGAAGATTCCCCAAAAAACTGGGTAATGATCTGATACCGATCCGCCCCCACGACTTTCCTCAAGCCGATTTCCTTGGCGCGGTTGGCAGAACGGGCGGTCGTCAAATTCATAAAATTAATACAAGCAATAAACAGGATAAAGAGGGCGATCAGAGAAAATATATAGACATATTTGATATCACCGTTTCCATAAAGGTTGTTTTGTATATTCGCAGAATATAAATAAATATCTTTCAAAGGCTGCAACGATAACTCTGTTTTCGTGTCATCATGATATTTCCCCAGATACCCGCCCAGCTTGCCGTTAAAATCATCCCCCGTCGCGGCGTCTCCCAGTTGCACGTAGGTGGCGAACCCCCCCATGCCCCAGTTGTCAAGAACCGATCCGAATTCCTGCATGAACCTTTCAACAAGTACAAAAGGCGCCAGGCAATCGAATTGAAGATGGGAGTTTGCGGGCACATCTGCCATCACACCGGTGACGGTCAGGTCCAGGCTGTTATCCACGGTTAAGCTTTTCCCCATCGGATCCTGATTTCCAAAAAGTCTTTGGGCCGTTTTTTCCGTAATTACAATTGAGTTGGGTTCTGCCAGGGCCGTGCGAATATCGCCGGCTGTCAGGGGAAAAGTGAACATATTGAGGAATTCCGGGTCGGCCAGGCCAAGGTCCAGTTCTTGAGAAATATTTTCCGGGGATTTAAACAAGTGCTCCGGCATCGACCGGTACCGGGTAACGGTTGTCACCTCGGGGAAATCGGCTTTCAAAGCCGCGGCTAAGGGCGGGGCTGTTTTCCATTCATATTCCGTTTGTTCGGTATCATTATAACAGGCGATAACCCGGTAAATATTTTTGTAGTTATTGTGGAACTTGTCGAAACTGATTTCATCCGTCACCCAAAGCATTATTAGAATGCAACAGGCCAGCCCCAGGGCCAGGCCCGTAACATTTATAAAAGTATAGCCGCGATAACGGACTATGTTTCTCAGGGTAATTTTCAGATAATTTCTATACATGGAACTTATCTTTTATATTCTCCGTCACGATGTGGCCGTCGAAAAGATGCACCACCCGCTGGCCGCGCTCGGCGTACGAGGGGGAGTGGGTGACCATGATAATGGTCGTACCTTCCTCGTTGAGCTGGTTGAGAAGGTCCATCACCTCATCGCCGTGCTTGGAATCGAGATTACCGGTCGGCTCGTCCGCCAGAATGACTTTCGGACGGGCAACGACGGCTCGCGCCACCGCGACCCGCTGCTGCTGCCCGCCCGATAGCTGCTGGGGAAAGTGATTTCGACGAGCCATTATCTGCATCTGTTCCAGTACTTCCTCGACCCGCTTCTTTCTCTCCGAGCCGGAAACGCCCAGATACAGAAGGGGCAACTCGACATTTTCAAAAACCGTCAACTCGTCAATCAAGTTGAAACTCTGAAACACAAAGCCGATACTCCCCTTGCGCACCGTGGCTCGCTTGCGCTCCGAATACTGCGAGACCTGCTCTTCCATGAAGAAATATTCCCCCTCGCTGGGATTGTCCAGCAGGCCGAGCAGGTTCAAAAGGGTCGATTTTCCGCAGCCCGAGGGGCCCATTATCGACACAAACTCACCCTCCTTAATTTCGAGATTGACATTGTTGAGGGCGGTCGTCTCCACTTCATCGGTGGTGTAAATCTTCTTTAAACTGACTGTTTTAATCATGAACTGCACTCCGTCGTTTATTTAAATCATTTTTTATCATAATATTTTTTATCGGTCACTGAAAATAATCCGGTCAAAATCCTCGAAATTGTCATAAGGCGAGGTGATACAGCGTTCCCCCGGCTCGAGACCCTCGAGCACCTCGTAAAAATGGGGGTTGTACCGGCCGACGGAAATATTTCGCTTGACGGCGTACCGGTTGGATTCGTCGAGAACGTAAATCCAGTTGCCGCCGGTTTTCTGGTAAAATCCGCCCCGGGGCAGGAGCACCGCCTGGGCCAGATCGCCCAGCATCAGGCGCACCTGTATCGATTGCCCGCGGCGAATACCTTCGGGTTCGGCCGAATCAAATTCCAGGTCGATCTGGAAACGACCGTCACGCACCTCGGTGTAAACCTTTTTGACGGTTAGGTTATAGGTCACATCGTTGATATCCGCGGTCGCCGTCTGGCCGGACGCGACCCGGGAGATATAATACTCGTCCACCGCCGCCCGGATTTTGTACCCGTCCAGGACATCGATCTGCCCCAGCCGTTCGCCGCGGGATTTCAACTCCCCGACCTCGGCATCCAGCGAAGTCAACTGCCCGGAGATGGGCGCCCGGACTATCAGGTTTTCGAGTTTCTGCTTGACCACTTCAAGGTTCGCCTGCATCCTCGTCACCGAGGCTTCGAGTTGTTCGATTTGTATCGTGCGCAGGATCGAATCCTGCCGCTGGGTTTCCAGGGTCAACTCCCTTCGCTTCGTCCAGTAATCGTAATTTTCTTCAGCCTGTTCGTAATCGTTCTGGGAAATCAGGTTCTTTTCGAGAAGCTGCCGGTACTGTTCAAAGTCTCGCTTGCTGTTGCTTATCTGGTGGTCTATTTCCAGCAGGTCGCCGCGCAGGCCGAGGCTGTTCTGTTCGATCGCCAGCCGGGTATTGCGAAGGTTGTTTATCTGTTCATAAAGCTGCGCCTCGCGATACATGATATCCAGGTGCAAGTCCGTGTTGTCCAGCTGTAAAAGCTCGTCCCCGACCTCAACCATACTGCCGTTCTCCACGAAAACCTTGATAACGCTTCCCCCCTGGGTGGCGTCAAGGTAATGGGTTCGGATCGGCGAAACCGTCCCGGTCTGGGTTATGTATTCCTGAAATTCGCCGCGGGTGACCTCGGAAATGGTCAGTCGGTTGGAATCTACTCGCAGGGTGGAGCCGCTGGTCGAGGACAGCAGAACATAAACGATAAGAATCACCAGCGCCAGCCCTCCGGCTGACCAGGCGATTCTTTTAGGCGTCAATTTCTTTTTTTCTAATTTTCTATCCATTTTTTAGTCTCATCTCATATATGGTCTCTTCTGAGTATTGTTTCGCTTTATTAATTACCTTTTATTAATAGAGCAAGTACGATGCCGCAAGATGTAATCCATTGAACGATAATAGAATATGATATTATTTGATTTAAAAAGTGTCCGTTTATGAAACATTTGGTGTTCGCTCGCGTACAGTAAAAATAGCTTTTGAGGCGATATTGTAAAAGTAAAAACTACTTTTTATAATAGGTATGATTACTTAGATTAAAAAAACAAATCAATCATAAATCAACAGGTAACTCTTTATGAGTAACAAAACCGGCAAAATCCTGGTGGTGGACGACGATGAAGATGTCCTTCAGGCGGCCAGGCTCCTCTTAAAACAACATACCCAGACGGTTCAGACCGAAAGCAACCCGGACAAAATACCGACCCTGATGGCCGGTGAGAATTTCGACGTTATCCTGCTGGATATGAATTTTACGCGCGATGTTTCCAGCGGTCAGGAAGGTTTTCACTGGCTGGACCGGATTCTGAATATCGACCCGGTGGCGGTGGTTATCATGATAACCGCCTACGGCGATGTCGAGATGGCGGTGCAGGCCATCAAACAGGGGGCGGCGGACTTCGTCATGAAACCCTGGCAGAACGAGAAACTCCTCGCCACCATATCCGCCGGCCTGAAACTTCGCCAATCCCAGACTGAAATCACCGCCCTTAAATCCCGCGAGAAACAGCTGGCCACCGATATCGACCAGAAATTTCTGAATATTATCGGCAACTCCGAGGCCATGCAGCAGATTTTCGAAGATATCGCCAAAGTAGCGCAGACCGACGCCAACATTCTCATCCTCGGCGAGAACGGCACCGGCAAAGAACTCATCGCCCGGGAGATTCACCGCAAATCGCTGCGCCATGACAATGTTTTTATCGCCGTCGATATGGGCGCCATCACCGAAACCCTCTTTGAAAGCGAGCTTTTCGGACATGTCAAGGGGGCTTTCACCGACGCCCGGGAGGACCGTATCGGCCGCTTTGAGATGGCCAAAGACGGGTCGCTTTTTCTCGACGAAATCGGCAACCTGCAGCCCGCCCTGCAGGCGAAACTCCTGGCCGTACTGGAAAACCGCACCGTCATCCGGGTCGGCTCGAACAAATCTATCCCGATCGATATCAGGCTGATCTGCGCCACCAATATGCCTATTTACGAGAGGGTCGACAACAACCGGTTCCGCCAGGATTTGCTCTATCGCATCAACACCGTGGAAATAAAATTACCCACCCTGCGCGAACGCGTCGAGGATATCGCCCTGCTGGTCAAACATTTTTTGAAAATATACCGGAAAAAATACAACAAACCAATCAACCGGATTCACGCCTCGACCATCGCCAGGCTGGAAAAATATGCCTGGCCCGGCAACGTCCGCGAACTGCAGCACGCCGTCGAGCGGGCCGTTATCATGTGCGACGCCGACATCCTGCGCCCGAAAGATTTCTTCCTCAGCGCGCCCCGCACCCGAAAGGACGAGTTAATCCTCGAGAAGTATAATCTCGACGAGGTCGAGAAAACGGTCATTAAAAAGGCCCTGGTCAAGCATAAAGGCAACGTCTCGCACGCCGCTCAAGAACTCGGCCTGACCCGAACCTCACTGTACCGGCGGATGCAAAAATATGATTTATAGAAATTTTCGCGTCAATTGCATTATCCGAGTGATTATCCTGGCGATAAGTATTTTCTTTTTCTTCTACCTTATTTTGCATACCTCGCTGTATGTCACCAGTTTCATCGTCGGGCTGATAATTATTCTGCAGATTTTCACCCTGATTTATTTCGTGGAAAAAACCAACCGCGACCTGTCCCGTTTCCTGGCGTCCATAAAATATTCCGACTTTTCCCATAGTTTCACACGAAGCCTGAAGGGCAAAACCTTCACCGCCCTGAACCAGGCCTTCACTGAGGTTGTCTCCGAGTTTCACCGAGCCCGTTCGGAAAAGGAGGAACAGTACCGTTATCTGCAGACCGTCGTCCAGCATATCGGCCTGGGGATTCTCTCTTTCGACCAGAAGGGCGAGGTTGACCTGATCAACACCGCCGCCAAGCGGTTGCTTAAAATAAATCACTTGAAAAACATCAATTCCCTGGCCGTTACCGCCCGGCCGCTTTATGAGGCGCTGTACAACCTCGTCCCGGGCGAGAAAATCCTGGTCAGGTTCGACACCAACGGCGAGAGCATGACACTCTCGATTTACCCCACCGAGTTCAAAATGCGCCAGCGCTTCATAACCCTGGTCTCCATGCAAAACATCGAGAGCGAGCTGGCCGAGCAGGAAATGGCTGCCTGGCAGAAACTCATAAGGGTACTGACCCATGAAATAATGAACTCGGTGACCCCCATCGCTTCGCTGGCCTCGACTATCAACGACATGATGGGCCAGGCGGAGATTTCCCCCAACAGCGGGAAGGTGTCGATGAGTTCCGAGGCCAAAACCGATATCCGCGACGCCGTGGCGACCATCGAGAAACGAAGCCAGGGTCTGCTGCATTTTATCGACGCCTACCGTTCCCTGACGCGCATTCCCGTGCCCAGCTTTCAGATATTCCCGGTCTCCGAAATATTCAATAGGGTGGTCCCCCTGATGAAAGAACAGCTGGAAAGAAAAAATATTAAACTGACGGTTAATATCGAACCGGACTCGCTGGAACTGACCGCCGATCCCGATTTGATCGAGCAGGTACTGATTAATCTGATGATGAACGCCATCCAGGCTCTGAAAGATAGGGACGACGGAACTATCGAGCTTCTTTCCCGTCTCAACGAACACGACCGGGTCATTATCGCCGTGACCGACAACGGCTCGGGCATACCCGAAGATATCAGGGATAGAATTTTCACCCCGTTTTACACCACCAAAAAAGCCGGGTCCGGTATCGGTCTCAGTTTATCCCGGCAGATAATGCGACTCCACAAAGGGAATATTACTTTCCAGTCCGTTCCCGACGAGAAAACCACTTTCACCCTGAGGTTCTGAACTGTTTTCTTATAAAACTTTCTCTATTTATCCGCATCAAAAAACTATTCCGTTTATCCCGATATTGTACACATTCGAATCTATATAATATGAGAAATATAAGGTCCGAAAAAATACATAAACCCGCCGGGCGTACTTTTTACTACTATTCGAGCGCAAACGACAGTTGACCCCTCAAGAAAAGCGTTAAAAGTATATTTATGAATAAAATTGACAAACAATATTCCTGCCGAAAATCTTTCAGGATAAAAAATGGAAATAAAATAATTCTTTACAAAGGTATCTTTCTCATTTTAGTTGCATATATTAAGGTCTTAGATTATAATTAGTTAATGATAACTAACTAAGCCGGGAAGTAACTTTTTTCACAAGACTGAACGGTATCTTTACATAGGGGCAAAAGACATATGAACAAGGGGCTGTCAAATTTCCATGACATAAGAATCAAAAAAGGTTTGAAAGCACAAGTTAAAATTTTCCCCTTCCTTTTAATAAATCTCCTGATAGTATCATCTTTATTTGCCCTTGACCCGCAGGATTGTCTGGACTGTCACGAACAGGCAGCCAACGAAGCCGCCCCGACCTACGACAGCGCCCTGGCTCTATCGATACACCAGGATTTTGAATGTACTGACTGCCATACCGAAATCGAGGAACTTCCTCACGACGAGAAAGTACCCGTCGTCGATTGCGGCACCTGCCATGACGATGAAGTTAATATTTATAAGAAGCACGGCCGATTGGCAGTTGGCCTGGGGGAGGATATTCCGACCTGCAAGGATTGTCACGGCAAGCATGATATTCTTTCCCCCGTCGACAGGCAATCACGCGTTAACCCCATCAACCTGCCGAGAACCTGTGGTGTCTGCCACGATGATTTGAACTTGACCAGGAAACACGAGATACTGTACGGCAACGCGGTGGAGATTTACAAAAGCAGCGTGCACGGCCAGGCTTCATTAGGCGGCGTTTATGTCGCCGCTACCTGTAACGACTGCCACTCCATCAGTGGCACGGCCCATCGGATTCTCGGTCCGGGTGACGCCGAATCATCCATCAATCACTTCAACATTCCCCTGACCTGCGGTAAGTGCCACCAGAATATCGAAAACGATTACTGGGAAGGTATCCACGGGAAACTGGTAGCCCGGGGCGAGACCGATTCTCCGGTCTGCACCGACTGCCACGGCGAACACGGCATAATTTCGCCGAGCGACCCGCGTTCCCGGGTCAGCCCGGCCCGGGTGGCGGAAGCCACCTGCGCCCCCTGTCACGAGTCAGCCCGCCTGAACGAGAAATACGGCATCCCCTCCGGCCGGTTACAGACCTGGGTGGACAGTTACCACGGTTTAAAAAGTCGGGCGGGCGATTTAACCGTGGCCAACTGCGCCTCCTGCCACGGCGCGCACCGCATCCTGCCCCACACCGACACCACTTCTTCCATCTATCCGGCCAATCTCGTGACCACCTGCAGTGAGTGTCACCCCGGGATTTCGGTGGAACTGGCCCAGACTCCCATCCACGGCACTCCCGGTATTTCCCAGACGCCGATTGCCCGGTTAATCAGCCAGATATACGTGGTCGCCATCATCGTCATCATCGGCCTGATGGTCATCCACTGGCTCATCGACCTGCGCAAACAAATTCAAAACGTACTCGACAAAGAGCAAAGAAAGCGCATGAACTTCAACGAAGTCTGGCAACACACCTTCCTGATGATTTCGTTTTTAACCCTCGTCATCACCGGTTTCGCCTTGAGATTTTCTGAGGCCTGGTGGGTAAAACTACTTTTCGGCTGGGAAGGCGGTTTTCCGCTGAGGGGCATAATCCACCGGGTGGCGGCGGTGATCTTCATACTAACCGTCATCTGGCATGTCGTTTATTTAACCTCTTCGCTGGGCCGAAAATTTTTCAAGGATATGTGGCCCATAAAAGAAGATTTCATCCACTTCGTCAAAACCATTCTCTTCAATCTCGGTTTCAGCAAAGACCGGCCGCTGTTCAGACGTTTCAGCTATGTTGAAAAGGCCGAATACTGGGCGCTGGTTTGGGGAACGGCAGTGATGATTATCAGCGGCTTCTTCCTCTGGTTCGATGATGTCGCCGTCCATTGGTTCCCCAAGGGCTTTCTCGATGTCATGCTGGTGGTGCATTATTACGAAGCCTGGCTGGCTTTTCTGGCTATTCTTATCTGGCACATGTATTCCACTGTCTTTAGCCCGAGCGTTTACCCGATGAATCCTTCCTGGCTCAACGGAAAGATGCCGGCCGCCTGGTACAAGCACGAACACCCGGCCGACGACGGAATTGAAGAGGAACCCGAAAATAAAAATATCGGTAAAAAAGGGCTGATTAAATAAATCACGGAAAGCATATTAACTTACGTGGACAGGGTCATAAGTAGAAAAATTAAGTCGTTCGATATCAAGATTTTCTTGATACTTTTATTTCTGTTGACTTGCTTTTCAAGCAGTACCGTAATTAAAGCTCAAGAAATCGATGACTGCCTGGCCTGCCATGACGATGAGGAACTGACCAAGGAGCGCGACGGCCGGGAAGTCTCCTTATATATCGACCTCGACAAGTATCAAAAATCGATTCACCGGGACCTGGAATGTATCGACTGTCATAACGACCTTGACGGTTTCGAAGATTTTCCCCACGAGGAAACTCTGAAGCCGGTGGACTGCGGCTTCTGCCATGATGAGATTGCCGAGATTTACAGCGCCAGCCTCCACGGCCAGGCGGTACAAAAGGGAGAAAAGTTTGCCCCCCGGTGTTGGGACTGCCACGGCTCGCATTATGTAACCGCCCATGATTCGCCGGAATCGAATGTCACCAAGTTCAACATACCTTTCCTGTGCGGCCGCTGCCATAAGGAAGGCACGCCGGTCTCCCAGCTCTACGACATCCCCCAGGACAGCATCCTTTCGCATTATTCACAGAGTATTCACGGGGTGGGGCTGTTCAAGCAAGGGCTAACGGTGACGGCGGTCTGCAACGATTGTCATACCTCGCACAACGTCCTGTCGCATACCGACCCGCGTTCCAGCATTTACCGCGACAACGTCGCGAAGACCTGTCAGAAATGCCACGGCCGCATCGAGGAAGTGCACCGGAAAGTGATTCGCGGGGAATTGTGGGAAAAGGAACCAAACAAGGTTCCCGTCTGCGTTGACTGCCACGCCCCCCATGAAATACGCCGTATTCTCTACGAAGAAGGCATGTCCGACAAGGAATGCCTGCGCTGTCACAAGAATCCGGATTTGAAGATGATTCGCGACGACCAGACCGTGTCTTTATATGTGGACACGCTGGAATTACACGGTTCCGACCATCGCCAAACCAGTTGCGCCCAGTGTCATACCGGCGCCACGCCGTCGCATGAACGGCCTTGCGCGACCGTGGTCAGCCGGGTGGACTGCTCCATCTGTCACAGTGAGGTCGTGGAAAATTACGTAACCAGCACTCACGGCAAGCTGGCTAACCGCGGCGACCAGCGCGCCCCGGAATGCAACGACTGCCACGGCACCCACGGCGTCAAGGGTTACCGCGACCCGAACTCGCCTACCTATCCCACCCATGTGCCGGATTTGTGCGGAAAATGTCACAGCCAGGACGGTGTGGCGATAGGTGAACAGATCGAGGGCATGCCGGACCCCATCACCAGTTATCTCAACGGCATTCACGGTATCGGCCTTATACAGAGCGGCCTGATAGTTACCGCCAAATGTACCGACTGCCACACGGCCCACCGTGTTTTGCCCAATGACGACCCGGCTTCGAGCGTCAACCATGACAACCTTTCCCGGACCTGTTCCGAGTGCCACCGGGGCATATACGAGGAGTTTAACAAAAGTATTCACTCGCCGGAAATTTCCGACACCGAAGAACCCCTGCCCACCTGCAACGACTGCCATGAATCCCACGCTATCATACGCACCGACACCAAGGGCTTTCGGGATAAAATTCTCGAACAGTGCGGCAAATGTCATGAGGATGTGATCGAGTCGTATTTCGAGACGTTTCACGGCAAGGTATCCAAGCTCGGTTACGAGGCGGCCGCCAAATGTCACGACTGTCACGGAGCGCACAATATTCTGCCCCCGGAGAACACTCATTCAACTCTTTCACGGCCGAATATCGTCGCTACCTGCGGGGAATGCCATCCCGGTTCGCACCGCCAGTTCGCCGGGTACCTTACCCACGCCACGCACCACGACCGGACCAAATACCCCATCTTATTCTATACCTTCTGGTTTATGACCATTCTGCTGGTGAGCACCCTGATAGTGGCCGGTACGCATACGCTGCTGTGGTTGCCGCGTTCATTCCAGATGATGAAAGAACATAAAAAACTGCGGGCACAATGGCACGGTCAGCTGGAGTTCCGACGTTTCACCCGCCTGCACAGCCGCCTGCACTTTTTAGTCGTTATCAGTTTCCTTGGTTTGGCTGTAACCGGCATGACTTTGAAATTCTCCTACCTCGGCTGGGCGCAATGGCTCTCGGCAATACTGGGCGGTTTCGAATCGGCCGGCTATATCCACCGCATCTGCGCCGTCATCACCTTCTTCTATTTCTTCATGCATATTATCGACGTTATCCGCGCCAAGCGTAAGAGCGGTCGCTCCTGGTGGAAATTCCTGCGGGGCGAGGATTCCATGCTGCCCGGCAAAAACGACTGGAAGGAATTCACCGGCACCCTCAAATGGTTCGTCGGCGCCGGTTCCCGGCCGCGCTATGGGCGATGGACCTACTGGGAAAAATTCGACTATTTCGCTGTTTTCTGGGGCGTGGCGGTTATTGGCTGCACCGGCCTGATGCTCTGGTTCCCGGAATTCTTCACCCGCTTTTTACCCGGCTGGATTATAAACGTGGCAACCATCATTCACTCCGATGAAGCCCTGCTGGCGGTGGCTTTCATCTTCACCGTCCACTTCTTCAACAGCCATTTTCGGCCGGACAAGTTCCCCATGGACACGGTCATTTTCACCGGCCGGGTGCCTTTGGAAGAGCTCAAACGCGACCGCCCGCGGGAATACGAAGAACTGATCAAGACGCGGGAAATCAAGAAGCACCTGGTGTCGCCCATGCCCCCGTCGATTATCAAGGGCATGAAAATATTCGGCACCATCGCCCTTGTCATCGGGCTATCGCTGATCTTCCTCATCATCTATGCGGAGATATTCGGGTACCGATAAAAAAATGTGAGACATTTATCAACTTTGAATTTAGACCATAAAAAAAAAGCGTTCCCGCGAGAACGCTTTTGAATTTGTGATTTTGAACGCTATTCGGATTTAGTTTCTTTCTTGGCTTCTTTCTTGACGGCCATAGCATGCACGCCTTTGGCTTTCATCTTCTCGAAGTCGAACTTTTCCTTGGAGCGGAATTCTTCCGGCACGTTTTCATTGTGGCATTTCAGGCAGGTCTTTTCATCGGGAATCATGAGACCGTTGGCGATGGCCTGTTCCCGGTCTTCCATAATGCTCTTTTTCTTGTAATCGCTGCCCGGACCGTGACAGGCTTCACACTGAACGCCTTCCAGCAACACACCTTTGACCGTGGTGCCGGTGGAATGGCAGGCCACACACTCTTCCTTCTTCTGGTTTTCCGGTTTCAGGTTTTCCCAGGCCTTGGCGTGCAGGGTTTCCGACCAGGAGGGATGAATGCCGTCTTTCTTGTGGCAGATTTTACATTTATTAGCGCCGATATACTCGTGTTTGACTTCATCTGCTTTCTTCTCTTCCTTAGCTGTATCCTGGGCCAGGGCGGCGCCGGCTAAGGCGAACAGAAAACAGAGCGCGGTAGCAGCGATAAGGGTCCTTTTAAACATAAACACTCCTCGGGTTTGTTACCCCTTTTATTCTTTTATGATGCATTTATTCCTCAAACAATCTTTAATACTTATACAATATAATACGTAGTTAGTAAAGAACTTTGTCAAATAAAACGGCCGTTTTATTTCTATATAACTTATTCTATAATATGCTCTTAGAAGCTGAACCGGATGCCCGTCCTGACAAACAGGAGCGAACCGGTTTCAACTCCGTACACATATCCCATTTTTAGATCTATTCATGTTTAAAAGCTTTACTCTCTCAAGCCCCGGGCGAAAATCGGGACATTGTTCTTTAATACTTCTTCGATTTGAAATCTTTCCGCCTGCATCTTTCCCCAGAGATTTTTACTGACGGCGCAATCCATTACCATGCCGATAAAACAACGCGCGGTTATGACCGGGTTGACGTCCCGGATCAGCTTCTTTTCCCGAAGGCGCTTCAATTCGCCTATCAGCAAATTGATATACGGCAGCCGTACCACCGTGAACACCTGCCGCGCCAAAGTACGGTGTTCCAGCGAAGACAGAAGGAGCAGGCGTGAAAGTTCGGTATGCTTTAAATTTCGGTGACATTAAAGGTTGTAGCCACCATGTTCATCGTTACTTTCTCATAGCTGTTGTTGGCGAATAATTCGGTCGCAACGTCGATGATCTGCTGCTTGCGGTTGGATGATGTATTCCTTTTGCCCGCCATTAGCACCCCTCAAAAAGTTAATTATCATTAACTAACTTATTACAAAAATATCAAAATGTCTTGGAAGTGTCAAGAGTAATCAGAGTTTTTACACCATTAATTGAAAAGTCGACTGAAGAAAATGTATTAAATAACAATAAGTCACAAATATAGCTTTTATGCTTTAATATATTATATGGTTAAACAAATAAAAAAAGCCCCCTTTTAGGGGGCTTTAAAGTAATTGTAAGGAATTTGGCTAATGGGTAGATCTCGTACGCAACATCGAAAGTGAAGTCCCGCCGCCACTACTTTTAGGAGCTATGCTTTCCATGTATTCAATGGAGCTTTCCAGAAGTCCCTTAATATATTCAAAGTTGTGAACACCTTTGGAACGGTCTTCTTCAACTATCTTCAAATTGAGAACAGCACCGGCAATCTCTTCGGAAACGGTATCGTCTACCGGATAATTATCCGCATCAATATAACCGGCGTCAAAAAGAAGAGTAGCCAGTTCTTCAAGCAGGCTATCAACTTTGGTTTGGGCACCGTCGATATCATAAGATTTCGCCGTGGGGTGACAGGCGGAATCGGCACAAAGACCGACCAGTGTAATCGTATCACCAGCTTCGTCGATATGAACCATATTGAAGCTGTGGCCGCCGGCCTCATAGCCGTTATGAATCTGCGGATTGCCCATATGGCAACCAATACAGCCGTCTTCGACCGCATACGCATGCGGCGAATTTTCATATACGTAACCGTCGAATTCATAGCCGTTGGAACCCACCAGCAAATCACCCTGCGGGCCGTGGTGAGGTCCCCAGCGTTTGGAGATAATCGTATTGTCTGCTATAGTACCGGCATCAAAAATAGAGTGATGGCAGTTGACGCAAAGATTAGCCGCTCCGTGATTAAACACATCATCATTGGCAAGAGTATAAGCCGACGACACGCGTAAAGTTAAATTACCGCGGTCGTGAGGTGAATGACAGGTGAAGCAGTGAATGGCACTGACCTGGTCATAAGGCGGACTGATAACCCCGGTGGCGATATAATCAACAAAACCCTGGTGGTCATGACACTGGGGACACGACTCACCTTCCCGGTTGGTATAATCGACACTGTTCCCGGAAGCGTGGATGGAATTTTGCCATTCACCCTGAGCCGCCAGAATCTTGCCGTCCTCACCGTGACAGGTAAAGCAGCTGTTGAGCGAGGCCAGGTCGTCGGTCGGCTCGAAGGTAACCTCACGGTCACAGCCAAGGCTGAAAAGCAGCAACGCTGACAGTAAAGCAGCCCCCATTAACAGAAAAATGAACTTCATAATGCTACACTCCTTTAAAAGGATATCGATTTAATTATATTTACTTCAACTATATTAGCGGTATAATATTCATCCCAAATCTGGAAATTATCGAAATTGCTGACGTTATAGTTAACTTCCAGCATATAATCTTCCTTGAACCGGTAGGCGGCGCTAAAACGCAGGGTAAAACTTTCCACATCCAGGTCCTTCTTGCTGCGATAATAAACCGCCCCGAAACCGGCCGTAACATCGTAATACTCCCGGGAGGTTATATCGGCGTGCACCAGGTGGTCGCCGAACTCGAAGGCCTGTTCGTCGTTTTCGTATTCCCCGGAAGCATAGGCGCAACCGGCCGAAACGGTGCCGTACTCTTTTATCTCCAGCGAGCCGTCGAGCGCCACCCGCATGAAATCAACTTCGCTGCCCAACTGGCTGTTCTCACGGTTCTTACTGTCGAACTTGAGCACGGCGGAACCATATGCCATTTTTTTATAGCGAACCGAGGCCTTGAAATGGTTGCGGTCCTCGTTGCCCAGAAGGCGGGCGCCTTCGTCAACTTCTTCCCGGCGGAAACCGTGTTCGGCCCGCAGCTCAAAGCCGCCCCCGGGTTTGAACCAGCCGGAAAAATACCCGGCATCCGCCTTGAAAGAGTCCTCGAAATCATCGTTGACATCGTGCTGGTATCCGCCGGTCAAACCGGCCCGGCCCGGCCAGATATGCGTCAGGTAAACAGCGTGGCTTAAATTGTCGGTGGCCACCAGGTCGCTGTCGGAACCGGCGCGGTCGAAATAAAAGCTATACCTGAGCGAGAAGTGTTTTGGAAGTTTCGCGGTGGCGCCGCCCCAAACGGTGTTGGCGCTGATTTTATAATCGGTTTCCTTGTACCTGGTTTCAAAATGCTGAAAACCGCCGGAAAAAATGAGCCATTCGTAGTTGGGCACGGATGCGATGGCGATAGTCCTGATTTTAAAACGGGACTGGTCCCGCATCGGCTTTTCGTTATCGGTAAACTTCGCGCCCCGGTACTCGGCCTGGAACATCCGGCCCCGGAAATTGACCCGCAGCCCGGCGTTATATTCCGCCTGGTTATAATCCACCTTAACCGGCACCTCCGGCTGGTTCAGGTCGAACAGGTCGGATTGTTTGCCGGATTTGCCCACATAAGCGCCGCCGCCGAAAACGGTGACATACTGATGTGGAATGACCCAGAAAGAGGCGCCGGTACGGTGACGGCGAGTATAGCTACTGCCGCTGTAATTATAGGTCCGCCGATACTGGTGGTTAAAAACACGCAGCCCGAACAGGCCGAACTTTTCGACCGCCAGACTCATATTCCGGTTATTGAGCGTGACCCGCTGTAAATCGGCGCTTAACCGGATCCCGTTGTCGAACCGGTAACGGAACCGCTCCAGGGACAGCCCGAAACCGTCGTACTGGTTGAAAGTCGAGTGCTGGACCGATTGATTCCCCTCCTCGTCCATAAAAGTATAGCCTACTTTGACCGTTCCCTCACCGCTGTTGGCCAGGGCGCCAGCCGCCGTAATCGACAGGAGCGAAATCCATAACATATATATGTACTTTTTCATCTATCCCTCCTCACCTGTTAAGATTATGGCAACCGGATTGATAGCAGTCCGGGAAAAGTTTATTCCCCAGGTCGGGGTCGAGAAACAACCTGTTATTGTAGGAACCGTGAATTTCACTGTGGCAATCCACACAGGCCAGTTTCGTTCCCAGACCGTCATGATTCAAACGATGACCGGGCGGGGTGCCGTGACATTGCAGACAGGTGCCGTCACGCGGCTGGTTCAAAAGCCGGTCGTTGGGCGAACCGTGGGGCTGGTGACATTCCATGCAACCGCCGCCTTCGACCAAGTGGTCATAGACCACCGGATGTTCATATAAAAACGGCCCGGCATAATCGCTGTGACAACTCTGGCAACGCCAGTCATGCCCGACCGCCAGCGCCTGGTCCTTGATGCCGCCAATCTGATGACAATCGGTACACCGGATATTGGCCGATTGCAGGGGATGATTGGAACGGCGATGAAACTCCCCTTTCACTTCATTATGGCACGACAGGCAGAAATTCTGTCCTTCGTCCTTAACCAGCATTTTATGGGGATTGTTATGTACCGCGTGACAATCCAGACAACTGATATCCGCCCGGAAATGCGGGTCGGTGGTAACCATCGTCTGTTGGTGCGCCGTCTGGTGACAGCGGCCGCATACTTCGGCCTGGTCGATTGAAGCCAGACCGCCGAGCTTCACAATCGTTTCCGCCGATGGGTCCTCGAGATGTTTCTCCCAACCGTCGTGACAGTTGATACAGCCGACAAACATCGATGATTTTAAGTCCCCATCGGAACTCAACCGGTGGGCGGTACCGGCCAGGGTCGCCTCATAATCTTCGTGACAATCCAAACAGGTGGCGGATTGTTCCATCGACTCCCGGCGGTCGTAAAACCGAGGAGAAGACAGCGAGATGCTGAAAATTAACAGCAGCATTATTGCCGTGACCGCTGAACCTCCAATTATTTTTTTGCCTACCATTCTATCCTCAGGATTTATGGTTAGATATATTTTTTACCGAATAGAAAGACCCCTTAAGGTCAACGCCATATTCTAAAGTTTAGATACTAATATTAGGTTGTAAGATTCTTTCCTGTTGCTTACATTTAAATTAAACATCCAAAGCCCCATTTTGTCAATCTTTTAAATAAAATCGGAAAGTGTCATGAAAATGTCAACAATATTTATCTGATTTATTCATTTTATTTCTTATAACTCACCCTCCCACAAAAGGTTATAAAATGGATAATCTTACGGAGTTGTATATAATATAAAAAGGTAAGATTAACTACGATTGCATATGCAAGTCGTTAGAAGCGTTTAAGTAGGCTCTTGGTAGCTATTTATTATATTAAAGTCCCCTTTCCCGGATTAGTGAAAAATTAAAAAAACGTAAAAAGACAAGACTGTTCCTTAAAAACGGTATAAAATAAATTCTGAGAATTAAAATACTTTCTGGTTCTTTTTGTTTTTTCCCATCGAAAACAGCGGCATGCCGTGAAGATCATGCAGCCCTTTTTAATGTGCCAAAATTCGAAATACTAATTTGCGCCCCTGCCCCATACTCACCGTTATAATTCTTTTTCCATCAGGAATATTTCCTCGGTTCCTTTTTTTAACAAAACCCGGTCTATTTCCCCCCTGTTCTTAAAACCAATTTTTTCAAAAAAGGCTGCCGGGCCGTTCGGGAACGCGGTGCGATTGCCGGCTATAACCTGAATTTTGTTTAACCCCTGCCCCTGGAGATAACTGATTAAAGGAGCCAAAACGTCGGCCCGGTAGTCGAGGCTCCCGCCGTGCGAATACAGGCAGGTGATAAATGCTGTCGCGGCGTCTTTATCGGCCAGGGGATACGGCATATCCGTAACCGGCAGCATCTCCACCGCCGCCAGGACGTGCTCGTTTTTATAACCGATAAAACCCAGCACGCTGTCGCTTTCCTTAATCACGCGCGAGGCCCAGGCTTTTTTACCCCGGCAGCCCCGGCTTTCGTAATAAGGGACACACAGCGGGCAGGTTTCCTGGATATTAGCCAGAGTCAGTTTCCTCACCTCGTCCAGTCTTCCCACCCTGACCTTCGGCCCCGACACAGTCGGCTCCCTCGGTAAGCCGTCCTCGGCGATAGTTACCAGGTCCCGGGCGGCGACCGGCGCGGGCAAACGCCAGAAATCATCGATAACCGTCATAAACGGGAAATACATTCGGTAATCGGCGGCATAGGTCGGTTCATCCATGACGTCAACAATCCGCACTTCCCCCTCAACTTCCGCCGCCGCGCGGGTCACCTGCTCCAGCATCCACAGGTACCACGGACACTGGCCGCCGAAATGAAGGTACAGAAAACTGTGTTTCATATCCGCCTCGTCATCAAATCCTTTTTTGTAAGCGGTCATTTCTCAGGACTCTCCCTCCCGGCGTCTTCCTGGGCCAGCCATTCCTTGAGCATCCCGGCCTCCTTTTGGTCCTAAGAATGAAACCATTTGTTTCGCGAAAAGTCGATATTTTAAACAATTAATATCGAGGCGTTTGAGGTCGTTCCCGGGTGCTGCTACAGATTAACTTTTTTAAGCCAAATTGTCAATCCCTTAGCTCTGGTAGCGTTGCGCCTTTTTGTCATGATAAGCGTTTATAATGAGGGTTATTTCCCCAAGTAATTGCCTCCCATTAGAAAATACCGGATTTTTTTAACTACTCCGAACAAATCGAATAACAGTAAAACCAAATATACCGTAAAAAAACAGTCTCCGAGCTAAGAAATTGCATGA
>Ga0210003_1000619_pt1 | contig 32041 bp, 21 predicted proteins | sample LantaG_FD_182804 | JGI IMG/M metagenome (GOLD analysis project Ga0210003, IMG submission 182804) | Deep subsurface microbial communities from Baltic Sea to uncover new lineages of life (NeLLi) - Landsort_02402 metaG (SPAdes) (version 2) | ecosystem: Environmental > Aquatic > Marine > Oceanic >... | reverse complement strand
GTTTTATTTGATGCAACAAACAATGATGACACTGCTATATTTAAAGCGGGTACTAATGTAAGTTTTCTTGCAGACCCTGCAACTAAGAGTGTAACTATTGAGGCTACTAACACCAACACGACTTATACTGCAGGAACTGGTCTTTCTTTAACAGGAACAGTCTTTGCTAATACATCTCCTAACGTTGTTCAAACAACAATTACAGGTAATGCAGGAAGTGCTACTGTATTGCAAACAGCAAGAACAATTGCAGGTGTATCTTTTAATGGGAGTGCTAATATATCTCTGAATAACAATGCTATTACCAACGGTGCAGGGTATACCACTAACGTGGGTGACATTACATCAGTAGGAGTAGGTAATGGTTTAACGGGTGGTGGAACTTCAGGTGCGGTTACTGTTTCTATGTCGGGTTCTTATACAGGAAACTTCACTGCAACACAAAACATAACTGCTTACTCTGACGAGAGACTTAAAACAAACATAGAGACTATTCCTAACGCTTTAGAGAAGGTTAATTCACTTAGAGGTGTTACCTTTGATAAAGACGGAGTACGTGGCTTAGGAGTCATCGCACAAGAGGTAGAGAAGATTTTACCTGAAGTAGTGATAGAGGGTGAAGAATACAAGTCAGTTGCTTACGGGAACATTGTCGGTGTATTAATCGAGGCAATAAAGGAACTGACTAACGAGGTTGAAGAATTGAAAAGAAAATTAAATTAATATGGCAGTACCGGGTTCAGGAGCGATTACAATGTTGGGGTTAGCACGGGAGAGATTATATGGTTCATATGGCTCTGTGGCAATTCCTTCTTTCCCTATTACTCTTTTTGACTTAGTCAATGGCGGGGGGGCCAATGGTTTCCCTGCTCTAAACACTTGTGGTGTTATTCCTAATTACAGTATGGCATCGTGGTACTCGTATGACCAAACTGCATCTTGTGGTTGTAATATTGGGGATTGTTGTCAATTTGCCGTAGGCTATGACCCCGGTGACCCTTTTTCTGCTTGTTTTAATTGGAATATAGGTAATACGGAAATCCATAAACTATCAGTAGACACCGCCAATTATTTACCACCTTGGGTAAATGCTTCTCAAATATATGATGGAGACGGAGATTGTGAACAACCTTCACCTCCGGGGTATTATGCTATGTTAGATAGTAATTTCGGTGTGGTTCGGTATTCTTATTGGGATGGCGGGAATTGGTCAAAAGCATTCACTTGTTAGTTATAATAAAAAAAAATAATTATCTTTGTATAAATAATAATTTAATCTAAAAAAAAATGGCACAATTAACTGACACAGAAAAAACTGAAATCACTAAAATGGTTTCTGAATTCAACATTCTTAAAATGCAACTTGGTGATACGTATATGAATCAGCAAGCAATTATGAAAAAAATTGAAGAAGTAAAAGAGGCGTACTCTAAATTAGAGGAAGAACTTATGGAGACATATGGTAAAGATGCCGTAATCAATGTTGAAACAGGAGATGTAAAACTTCCTGAAGAAACAAAGATGGAGGTTGCTAAATAAATGGGACTAATAAGCACATATGGCATAGTCACCTTAGCAACTGTTGATGATAAATTAATTGGCACTGATGTCGAAAGTTTAAATGCAACAAAGAATTTTGAGATATCTCAAATTCTTTCTTTGTTAAATGAAGCCGTAGTTACGTTGCCGATATACGCAACTAACACCGCTGCTTTAGCAGGTGGATTGGTGGCGGGAAATCTTTATCGTAACGCAGGGTCTGCAGGAAGTTCAAGTGTTGTGTGTGTTGTCTATTAAGACACACATAAAATGGATATAAGAAAAATAAGCATTGGTCCCGATTACAAAGGAGGGGCTATGCATTACATCGTTGGTCAAGACGTTTTAGGTGGTAGTCATACTATTCATCTAATTCGTTTTGACGCTATATTGGAATCAATTAAAATTTGGATTGAAAGAAACAATTCAAAAGAAATTGTACTTTGGAAAGAGTTTACCCATACGATGCCCATATCTATTGAATACAACATAAACTTTTAGCCCTATGACTGAGCAAAACTATTTAGACATTACTCAAGAAATTACTCTTTTAAAGAAACGCAAGTCAGATGCTACTTCTTTCGATGAAGAGATGAATATAGCAGACAAAATACACAACCTTCAGATGATTCTTGATGGCGTTAAGCCGATGGATACGTATGTTGACTGTATAGGGTGTGGCTCATAAACATATATATGAAATCTCCATTTGAATTTATAGTAAAACCGGTAGGAGGCAAGCGTTATGATAACATAAAAAAAATCGGGGGAACTGATTTTATTGTGAGCACATCGGAAGAGGACTTTAAACACTCTAACCGATACGCTGAGGTTGTCGAGGTCCCTATCTTATATAAAGGCCCTATCAAACCAAGCGATATATTGCTTGTCCATCACAACGTATTTAAGTTTTACAACGACATAAAAGGCGGACAAAGAAGTGGCAAAAGTTACTTTAAGGATGACCTTTTTTTTGTTGATGTAGAACAATTTTTTATGCATTACGATGGGGAAGAGTGGCATCCATATGATAGGTTTTGTTTTATTGAGCCTATCCCTACCATTGAATCTTATATCTACAAACCATTTAGCGAAGAACCTCTTATTGGCAAAATGAAGTACCCAAATGAGTACTTAAAAAGTCAAGGAGTAAAGGTGGGGGATTTAGTTACCTTTCTACCTGAAACGGAATATGAGTTTAATGTTGATGGGGAAAAACTATATAGGATGTACGACCATCATATAAGTATGGTGTTATGAGGCCAAAGGACAATAGAACTTATTTTAATGATGAATGGAATCACGTCCCTATAAAAAAAATAAAACGTATTAAAGATGAATTCAAAAGAAATAAAATTAAAAATAATCGAGGCGGGTCACCGAGCAGTGGAGCAACTGATTAAAGTTGCTCGAGAAGAAATTATTAAACACGACCTTGAGGATGGGTTGTCTGCCGATAGATTAAAAAACGCGGCAGCAACAAAAAAATTGGCAATCTTTGATGCATTTGAAATTTTAAGTAGAATAGATACAGAGCAAGAGGCAATTGAATCTTTAGATAAAGGAGAAAGCAAAACAAACACAAAACAAGGATTTGCAGAACGAAGGTCAAAATAGTATAATATATAGAGTCGTAGATAACTATATACAAAGCACAGTCCTTGCTAATAAAAATAAAGCAAAGAGTTGGGTGTATGGCTATGACCACAAAAATAACCTTGTTGTTATATCTAAAGATGGAACTATAGGAGAAGTAATTGATATCCAAGGATTAAAGATTGGGCTTCCTAAAACCCCAAGTATGTGTCTTCAAAGACACACAAAAAAAGAACAACAATATTGGGAACGACAAGAACTCCCTGCTGAGTTAAGTAAACTTCAAACCATATTTCAATGGAACACTATGCCTTCTGAGTTTAAAGACAGGTGGGTAGATTATATTGAGACAGAATTTGACAGAAGAGACAATGGGGTATGGTATCTTAATAACGGTATCCCAACCTATATAACAGGTGCTCATTATATGTATCTCCAATGGACATCTATTGATGTTGGGTATCCCGACTATAGAGAGGCTAATAGAATTTTATATATTTTTTGGGAGGCTTGCAAGGCAGATAGTAGGTCTTTTGGTATGGTGTATCTAAAGATAAGACGTTCAGGATTTTCTTTTATGTCCTCATCTGAATGCGTAAACACAGGAACTCTTGCAAAAAACGCAAGGGTTGGTATCTTGTCAAAGACGGGTGGCGATGCTAAAACAATGTTTACCGATAAGGTTGTTCCAATTGCAAATAGGTTACCATTCTTTTTTAAACCTATTCAAGATGGTATGGATAAACCAAAAACAGAGTTAGCGTTCCGAATTCCTGCCGCTAAGATTACTAAAAAAAATATGTACAATGCAGACACTAATGAATTGTACGGATTAGACACTACAATAGATTGGAAGAACACTGACGACAACAGTTATGATGGGGAAAAACTTTTGCTATTAGTACACGATGAAAGTGGAAAGTGGATTAAGCCAAACAACATTCAAAACAATTGGCGAGTTACAAAAACCTGTTTAAGACTTGGTAGCAGAATCATCGGGAAATGTATGATGGGCTCAACTTCAAATGCTTTGAGTAAAGGAGGAGATAACTTTAAAAAGTTATATGAAGACTCTAATGTGAATAAGCGTAGTGGGAACGGTCAGACTAAAAGTGGTATGTATTCACTTTTTATCCCAATGGAATGGAATATGGAAGGGTTTATTGATAGATACGGCCATCCTGTTATAGAATATTTAGACTCACCAATTCAAGGTATAAATGGGGAAACGATTTACCAAAGCGCATTAACATATTGGCAAGCAGAGGTGGACTCTTTAAAGAATGACGCAGATGCTTTGAATGAATTTTATCGTCAATTTCCAAGAACTGAATCTCACGCCTTTAGGGATGAAAGTAAAATGTCTTTATTTAATCTTACAAAGATATATCAACAGATAGACTATAACGATTCTTTAATCAAAGAACATCATATGACAAGGGGGTCATTTTCTTGGAAAGATGGTATAAAAGATTCAAAAGTTCTTTTTAGTCCTAATAACAATGGTAGGTTTTATATAGGATGGAACCCTAAGCCACAACTACAAAACAATGTTATTCAAAGAAACGGAATAAAGTTTCCGGGCAATGAACACATTGGGGCGTTTGGGTGTGACAGTTATGACATATCAGGAGTTGTTGGTGGGGGAGGCTCTAATGGAGCACTTCACGGGTTAACGACTTACCATATGGATGAAGCCCCTATAAATACTTTTTTCTTAGAGTACATTGCTCGTCCTCAGACGGCAGAGATATTTTATGAAGACGTACTAATGGCCTGTGTGTTTTATGGTATGCCCATCCTTATTGAAAATAACAAGCCGAGATTGTTATATCACTTTAAAAACAGGGGATATAGAGGGTTCTGTATGAACAGACCTGACAAGCAATATATAAAACTTTCTAAAACAGAAAAAGAACTTGGAGGTATACCTAACACAAGTGAAGATATCAAACAAGCACACGCTTCTGCAATTGAATCGTATATTGAAAAATATGTAGGGTTAGACTTAGAGGGCTCATATAGAGACGCAGGGGATATGGGAGATATGATATTTATAAGGACCTTAGAAGATTGGGCAAAGTTTGATATTACCAACAGAACTAAGCACGATGCTTCGATAAGTTCAGGATTGGCAATAATGGCAACTCAAAAGTCTATGTATTTAGGAGAGAAAAAAGAATCAAAAATAAAGATTAACTTTGCAAGATATAGTAATAAAGGAACAATTAGCGAAATTATTAGATGAAGGATGTTAATATAAATATCACATCTGCAGGGTTCCCAAGCCAATTTGTTTCTGACAAAGAGAAGGCTTCGGAAGAGTTCGGTTTGCAAATTGGACAAGCCATTCAGTATGAGTGGTTTAGAAAAGATGGAAACGGCTGCAGGTACTACGGTCAATGGAGGGATTTTCACCGCCTAAGACTTTATGCCCGTGGAGAGCAATCCGTGGCAAAATATAAAAATGAATTAGCCATAGACGGTGACTTATCTTATCTTAATTTAGATTGGACACCCGTTCCTATTATACCAAAGTTTGTTGACATTGTAGTCAACGGAATGTCTGATAGACTTTTTAAAGTAAAAGCATATGCACAAGATGCAATGTCTCAAGAAAAAAGAAGTGCTTATCAGGATATGATTGAGGGACAAATGGTTGCTAAACCAATCCTTGAGACTATTATGCAGAAAACGGGCGCAAATCCGTTTGTCACCGAACCGGATGAATTACCAAATTCAGATGAAGAGTTGGCATTGTATATGGAAATGAACTACAAACCTGCTATTGAAATTGCAGAAGAAACTGCTATCAATACTATTTTTGATGCCAATCATTATGATGACATTAGGAAACAACTTGATTACGACCAAACCGTTCTTGGAGTTGCGATGGCTAAACACGAATTCCTAAAGGGGGATGGTGTTAGGTTATCATATGTAGACCCCGCTAACGTGGTCTATAGTTATACAGAAGACCCTTATTTTAAAGATTGTTTTTATTGGGGAGAAATCAAAACTGTATCAATTACAGAATTAAAAAAGATTGACCCAACATTAACCAATACTGACTTAGAAGAAATATCTAAGTATGGTCAAGGTTGGTACGACTACTTTAATGTAGCGCAGATGCAACAGAATGATATATTCTATAGAGACTCTGCTACAATATTGTATTTCAACTACAAGACTACAAAAAATATTGTATATAAGAAAAAGGTAAAAGATAACGGTAATGTCAGTATGGTTGAAAAGGATGACTCCTTTAATCCGCCTGATGATATGATGCAAGAAGGGAACTTTGAAAAGGTTTCTAAAACTATTGATGTTTGGTATGAAGGAGTAATGGTTATGGGGACCAACATCATATTGAAATGGGAGATGGCAAAGAATATGGTAAGACCAAAGTCTGCTACACAACACGCTATCCCCAATTATGTTGCGTGTGCCCCAAGAATGTATAAGGGTACAATTGAATCATTGACTCGAAGGATGATTCCTTTTGCTGATTTGATTCAAATTACTCACCTTAAACTACAACAAGTTATTTCTCGCGTAGTGCCTGATGGTGTCTTTATTGATGCTGACGGTTTAAATGAGGTTGACCTTGGAACAGGCAATGCGTATAATCCTGAAGATGCTTTAAGATTATACTTCCAAACAGGTAGTGTTATTGGTAGAAGTTTTACTCAAGACGGGGACTATAACAACGCACGAGTGCCTATTACTCAGTTAACCGCTAACTCAGGCTCTGCTAAGACACAGATGCTTTTAACTAATTACAACCATTACCTAAATCAAATTAGACAGGTAACAGGTCTTAATGAAGCAAGAGATGCAAGTATGCCTGACCCTAACTCTTTAGTTGGTCTTCAAAAATTAGCGGCACTAAATTCAAATACCGCTACCCGACATATTCTTGACGCAAGTCTTTATATGTACAGGTCAATGGCAGAGGCTTTAACTTATAGAGTAGGAGATATTCTTGAATATGCAGACTTTAAAGAAGAGTTTATAAACCAAATCGGCAAATACAATATTAATATCTTAAACAGTATTAACGATTTGTATATATATGATTTTGGTATTTTTATTGAAGTCGCTCCGGATGAAGAACAAAAAGCAATGCTTGAACAAAACATTCAAATGGCATTGTCAAAAGGTGGTATAGATTTAGAAGACGCTATTGACATTAGAGAGATTAGGAATATTAAACTTGCTAATCAATTACTAAAAGCAAAACGTAAGTCTAAACAAGTAAGAGAAGAGAAAATGGCAATGCAGCAGCAGGCAATGCAGCAGCAAGGTCAAATGCAGTCTCAACAAATGGCTGCAGAAGCATCTATGCAAAAAGAGCAGCAAATACTTCAAGGCAAAATGCAACTCAAACAGGCGGAGATTTCTTTTGAAATTGAAAAAATGAAACAAGAGGCTATGCTTAAACAACAGTTAATGCAGACTGAATTCCAAATGCAGATGCAATTAAAAGGGGTTGAAGTGCAAGGACTGCAGGAAAGAGAAGGTAAAAGAGAAACTGCTAAGTCTGACAGAATTAGTCAACAAAACTCAGAACAGTCTAAGTTAATCAATCAAAGAAAGAATAACTTACCTCCTATGACTTTTGAATCTAATGAAGACAGTTTAGATGGGTTTGACTTTGCTGAATTTAATCCGAGATAAAGGGTCTATTATATAATTAATTTTTGACTAACTTTGTAATATAAATCAAATCTAATATGGAATTTAAAGTAAAAGAAGTAGGTGTAATCGAAGCAAAGTCTGTTCAGCAAGTTGAACAAGACCTTCTTAGCAAACACGCAGAGCAACAAAATGAATCTGTAAACCTACAAGTTAAAGAAGAAGAGCAAAATATTAACCTACAAGTTGATAGAACTCAAGCCTCAGAGTTAAGTGAGGAAGACGTTCTTGCATATATAGGAAATAAATACGGTAAGCAGATTAACTCTCTTGAAGAGTTTACCCGAGAAAGGGAAGAGGCCGAGCCTCTACCTGAAGATGTCGCTGCTTACTTTAGGTATAAAAAAGAAACGGGGCGTGGAATTGAGGACTTTGTAAAAATAAATAGAGACCTTGATGATGTCAACCCTGATAAGTTACTTCGTGATTATCTAACTGCTACCGAGAAAGGTCTTGATGCAGAGGATATTGATTCGATGATGGAAGATTATTCATATGATGAAGAATTAGATGATGAGTCTACCATTAAGAAAGCGAGGTTGGCTAAAAAGAAAATAATTGCCAAAGCAAAGGATTATTTTGAGTCTGAAAAAGAAAAATATAGAGTCCCTGTCGAGTCGATGGGTACATCTCTTTCTCAGGAAGATTCAAAAGGATTAGATGAGTATAGGCAATATGTTGAAGAGTCCAAGACTTTAGGAGAAGCCTACCAAAAAAGGGACCAATGGTTTAAAGACAAGACAAGTGAAGTTTTCGGTAGTGAGTTCAAAGGTTTTGAGTTTGCGTTAAACGAAGGCAAAAATGTTGTGTATGTCCCCGGAGATGGCGCAGAGTTGAAGAAAATTCATCTTGACCCAAATAATTTCACAAAGAAATTCTTGAGTGATGATGGACTTTTAACTGACCCTGTTGGTTATCACAAAGCATTGGCAGTCGCAATGAATCCTGAAAAGTTTGCTAAGTTCTTTTATGAGCAAGGCAAATCAGAAGCAGTTGATGATGTAATGCGTAAGACAAAGAATATTGATATGTCTACACGTAGCATCCCTCAAGTTACTACTGCAGGAGGAACAACGATTAGAGCAGTATCCCAAGACACAGGTCGGGGGCTACGAATTAAAAGTAAAAAATAATTTATAAAAAAACTAAAAAATGGCAGTACAAGCAGTACCGGGATTTAACTTGCAGCCGAGCGCGCAACAAGTCCCATTAAAAACAAATTACATAACCAACTTCGATTTCTTGAATCAGTATCTTCCTGATACCTATGAAAAGGAATTTGAGCGTTACGGTAATAGAACAGTCGCATCTTTCCTACGTATGGTAGGAGCAGAGATGCCTTCTAATTCTGACCTTATCAAATGGGCAGAGCAGGGTCGTCTTCATACTAAGTATGTTGATTGTACTACATCTGTTCTTGCTAACTCTGATACGGCAGTATTCACAGTTAACGATGTATTGAATCCTGCGTTTGTAAACGCGGATTCAGGTTCTATCGCTATCCGTGTTGGACAAACAGTTATGTTTACCGCTAATGCAGGTGGAGCAAACTACAAAGCAATCGTTACTGCAGTTGATACTGCACTTAAAACTTTTGATGTAGCGTTCTACAATGCATTAGGTATCACTAACGCAGCAGCAGCAGACAAATGGACAGTATTCATTTACGGTTCTGAGTTCAAAAAAGGAACTAACGGAATGCAAGGTTCTTTAGAGGCTGATGACGAAATCTTTGAGAATTCGCCAATCATCATCAAAGACAAGTATTCAGTATCAGGTTCTGATATGGCTCAAATTGGTTGGGTTGAAGTAACTACTGAAAACGGAGCAAACGGATATCTTTGGTATTTGAAGTCTGAGCACGAAACAAGATTACGTTTTGACGATTATCTTGAGACTGCAATGATTGAAGCAGTTCCTGCAGAAGCACTTTCAGGTGCAGCAGCAGCAGCCGGAGACGTTGGTAACAAAGGTTCACAAGGTGTATTCTACGTTGTTAACTTACGTGGTAACGTATGGGGCGGTGGTTACCCAACTACTCTTGCTGACTTTGATACTATCGTATCTCGTTTGGATAAGCAAGGTTCTATTGAAGAGAACGTAATCTTTGTTGACAGAAACTTCAGTTTCTCTATTGACGATATGTTGGCTGCACAAAACTCTTATGGAGCAGGTGGGTCTTCTTATGGTCTTTTTGAAAACGACAAAGAGATGGCTCTTAATTTAGGTTTCACCGGATTCCGTAGAGGTTATGATTTCTACAAATCTGATTGGAAGTACTTGAATGACCCAACAATGCGTGGAGGTCTTCCTGCATCAGCGGGTTCAGGTAAAGTAAGCGGTTTGTTGGTTCCTGCGGGTTCTACTACTGTGTATGACCAAATCCTTGGTAAGAACGCAAAGCGTCCTTTCCTACACGTGCGTTACCGTGCTTCAGAAACTGAAGACAGACGTTACAAGACTTGGATTACAGGTTCTGCCGGTGGTGCTGAAAATTCTGACCTTGATGCAATGGAAGTTAACTTCCTTTCTGAAAGAGCAGTATGTACTTTAGGTGCTAACAACTTCTTCTTGTTCTCTAACTAAGAGGAATAAATATTGGGGGTGTGTCTTTAAAGACACACTCCCTTTTTTTAAAATTTTAACTTTAATCTTAAATTATATCTAATGAACAACAAACTAAATGTATTAACCGATAAGGTGTACAAACTAACAAAAGCAGCGGCTCCTTTATCTTTTATGTTGCCGACAAGACACACCGCACAATTCCCTCTTTTATATTTTGATGAAGAGCAAGGGACTAATCGTGCGCTACGCTACGCAAGAAATCAAAAAACTCCTTTTGAGGATGAGCAAGATGGGAATGCGATTTTAGAACCAATCATTTTTGAAGATGGGTTTTTAAGCGTTTTAAGAAACAATCCTGTTCTACAACAATTTCTCTATTACCACCCTTTAAATGGGATTGGTTTTGAAGAGGTTAACGAAGAACGTGATGCTACCGCTGAAGTAGAAAGACTTAACGCTGAGGTTGACGCTTTAATTGCTGCAAAGGAAATGAATGTTGACCAAATAGAAATGGTATCAAGAGTTCTATTTAATAGAGACGTAACAAAAGTTTCTACATCAGAACTTCGTAGAGATATCTTTGTTTATGCAAAGTCATATCCATCAACTTTTCTCGATATAGTTAATGACCCTTCTTTAAAGTTGCAGGCCAATATTTCATTGATGTTTGAAAAGGGACATTTAGCCTTTAGAAAAAACCAAAAAGAAGTGTGGTTTAATACCAATACCAATAAAACTAAAATGTTGAATATTCCCTATGGCGAAGACCCTATGATGATAGTGTCATCGTTTCTTCAGTCAGATGATGGAATTGAGAACTATAAACTACTTGAAAAACTACTATAATTCAAATGGTATGCTTTAATAATGAGACCTCTTCCAAAAAAGAAGAGGTCTTTTTTTTTTGTTATCTTTGTAAAAAGGTTCATAGATGATTAACTCAGTAAGAAATACAGTTCTGTCTGTACTGAACAAGAATAATTACGGATACGTTTCGCCTTCTGATTTCAATTTATTTGCAAAGCAGGCGCAGTTAGATTTATTCGAGACATATTTTTATCAGTACAACTATCAGATAAATAAAGAAAATGCACGGCAGTCAGGGACGGGGTATGCCGATATAACAAAGGGATTAGAAGAACTCATTGAAGTGTTTTCTGTATACAATCCCCTTACGCTTACTAATACTCCTCCAACTAATTTCAATGTGTATTCATTGCCGTCTCAAACAACAACAGGAGATGACTATTATCTTTTAAATAAAGTTCTTATACACACAGATTTAGTTGTATCAGGCACTACCACCGCTACAGTTGGAGGTGGTAATAAAATAATAGATTCTAATGCTACATTCATAACTAACGGGATACTACCGGGTTATGTGGTGGGATTTGTTAGTGGTGGGATTACTCAATATGTTACAGTATTAACAGTAGAAACAGAAACCACTATACTAACAACACAAAGCACTGTAACCGCAAACCCTTGGAATGCAATAGGTATTGATTATAATATCTACAAAGAAAACCAAGAAGAAGCAGAGAAGGTGACGCATAGCAAGATTACTATGTTAAACAACTCTATTTTAACAAAGCCTACACTCACATTCCCCGCGTATAGTCAGCAGGACAATACTATGTTTGCGTTTCCAAAAACTATAACTAATATTGGACAAGTGGCAGCACAGTATATTAGATATCCTTTAGACCCTAAATGGACATTTATTACCTTGGTAAGTGGAGAGCCTTCATTTGACCAATCACAACCTGATTATCAAGATTTTGAGTTACCACTTGATTGTGAACCGGACTTGATAAATAAGATACTTCAATATGCAGGTATGTCTATCCGTGAGGTAAGCGCAGTTCAATTTGCACAAGGACTTGAACAATTAGATAACCAATCAGAACAATAACATACGATGGCATATATTTCACAATATCAGTATTACGAAAACGGGGGGGTTGCTCCTGAAGATTCTAATTGGGGGTCTTATCAATATGTATCCCTATACGACATAGTCAACAATTTTATGTTGATGTATGCAGGAAACCATAGTTTAATAAACAACGAGGAAAGGTTTAAGATTCTATTTCACGCTAAACGCGCTATTCAAGAACTAAACTACGATGCTTTTAAAGAAATTAAAATATTAGAGTTGAGTGTAGATGACCAACTTAGATATATCTTACCTTCTGACTATGTCAATTGGGTAAGAATCTCAGTGGAAAGACAAGGCATCTTATACCCTCTTAGTGAGAATATCCAAACCAATTGGTCTTCAGCGTATCTGCAAGATAATACAGGTAAGATTTTGTTTGACCAAGATGGAAATGCTCTTTCTCCACAATTTTCAGAATTAGATTATGGAAGGATTTTTTCTATTCAACCTACTATTTATTTAAACTCACAATCTCCTTTCAATGGGTATAATGGGTATAATGATGGGGGGAATTGGTATTTTGAAAAAGGCATAGGAGCAAGATTCGGTTTAAATACAGAGACCGCCAATGCTAATCCTACTTTTAGTATAAACTCTAAAGGGGGTGTTATCAATTTTAGTTCAGGTATTCAGAATGAATTAGTTGTTCTTGAGTATGTTTCTGACGGGATGGAAAACGGCAACGATAGTACAGTCACAGTGAATAAAATGTTTGAGGATTATGTATATGCGGCCATCGAGTTTGCTATTCTAAATTCTAAATTTGGAGTTCAAGAGTATGTTATCAATAGAGCAAGAAAAAGAAGAAGTGCTTTATTGAGAAATGCAAAAATAAGAATAAGTAATATTCATCCCGGTAGATTGTTAATGAATCTAAGAGGAAAAGATAAGTGGCTAAAATAATATGGCAAACCTTACAAGAAATTTTATAGCAGGTAAAATGAACAAGACCGTTGATGAACGGCTTGTTCCAAACGGAGAGTATGTTAATGCTCTTAATATTCGTATGGGGTCTACCGAGGGTTCAGAGGTGGGCGTTATGGAAAACGCAAAAGGAAACATCGGGCTAACTACTCTTTCGTATAATGGCACGGCCCTTAGTAATAAAGCAAGGTGTATAGGTGCTTTTGAAGACGGGTCTGAAGAAACTCTTTATTGGTTTGTTCACGATGAGAATTATCCTTCATCCCCTACATCTAAAATAGATTTAGTTGTTTCGTTTAATACCAACACAAATACTCTTGTTTATCATTTAATTAGCATCAGAGAGGGGATTACCAATAGCACTACATTAAATTTTGACAACGATTATTTAATTACGGGAATTTCAAAAGTAGAAGATTTGTTGTTTTGGACTGATAACCTTAATCAGCCAAGACAGATTAATGTAAAAAGAAACTATTCAAATCCTGTCGCGGGCGTGGACGGCTTTAGTGCTGAGTCTATCCTTGTAATTAAACAACCACCATTACAAGCCCCAAGTGTTGTCCCAACTGTTACAAGTTCTCAAGATAAATTTTTAGAAGAAAGATTTATATGTTTTGCATACAGATATAGATATGAAGATGGGGAGTATTCAGCAACTTCACAATGGAGCAAACCCGCTTTTTTACCCGGAAGTTTTAGATATGATTTTAGTACTGCTCTAAACTCAGGTATGAATGGTATTGCTAATATGGCAATTGTCACCTATAATTCAGGAGGGCCACTCGTGAAATCTGTTGAGTTGTTGTTTAAGGAAATGGAATTTCCTACAATAAGAGTTATTGAAAAAATAAACAAAGCCACAGAAGGTCTTGCGGATAACACAAATTATACGTTTGAATTTCAGAACAGTCAAATCTTTACTATCCTCGGAAACTCAGAAATATTAAGACTATACGACAACGTACCACGTCTTGCTAAAGCCCAAACTATGATGGGGAATAGGCTTATGTATGGTAACTATGTTGATGGTTATGATATGGTTGATGTTGGCAATAGCCCTGTTCGATTAGAGTATTTAACAAATACTATTTCAAGCGACATTGGTTCTGTTGATTTAGAATATCAATTAGAAAATGGAACATATAGCATTAACGGAAGTAATATCATTTCTGAAGCCGTTGCTTATGTAGATTTTAATGGAGTGGATTTGGTTGCAGGAGGTATAATTACTGTTGACTTGAGATATGGCTTTGTAGAGTATACAGGACAAGCACCTTTCCCTACAGATGAACAAGTATCAACTACTATATCGTTTACGTATGTTTTACAACAACCGTTTAGTAGTGTTTATGCTTTATCTATTGATACTGACTTTTTAGAAAAAGTAGGTACGGCACTACCTAATCCTCCGGGAACAATTAAAACTGTTGCACTCGCTTGTGACGGAACTACATTTACAGATGCCTTTAACTGTTCTGTAGAGCAGACACTTGAGGCTCCCGGCAACATTACCCTTTACAAGTATGAGAGTGGTATTTCTGCCCCGGGGCAACCTATAAATATTATCTCATCACCTGCGTCAACTAAGATTGGGTTTCAAATGCCCGCAATGAAATATGTTGACGACCCTCTTTTTGCAAACATCACACAAACTGTATACGCTTATTACGACATAGAGGGGGCAGATGCCACTTATGCGGAGATTGGCAACCCATCAAGTTTACATAGCAATAGAGGTTATGAGGTTGGTATTGTTTATATGGATGAGTTTAATAGGGCCACTACTGCTTTAGTTAGTGATAACAATTCTGTTCACATCCCTTGTGCATCGTCAGAACTCCAAAACAAAATTCAAGTCACTATTCCAACGGGGCAACGCGCACCGTTTTGGGCAAAAAGATATAAGTTCTGCATAAAGGCAGATGAAGATACTTATGAAACTGTTTATTCAAGTTTCTTTTTTAGAGAAGCCGCTTCGGGGGCGGATTGGTTTCTACTTGACGGACAAAACTCACAGAAGGTTGAAATTGGAGATGAGTTAATTGTAAAGACAGATACTACAGGACCTATGAATAGTTGTGTATACACAACTGTATTGGACAAGGTAGCGCAACAAGCAGATTGGTTAGACCCTGCGCCTGTAGATTCTGCCGGAAACGATTTAGCCGTTCCGGGAGGTGTATATATGAAGTTAAGGGCTAATAACTTTAGCACCACATCAGACATAGGAGACGGACTTCCCAATACTTTAACTTCGGGGGAAAAGACAAATAATTCAAAGAAAAGCAGTTCTCAATGCGCCCCTATATGGTATCAGGTAAATGTACCGGACCCCAATACTGCCGGGGCTTATGTAGACTTGAAAATCCCTGCGGGGTCAAGAATACTAATTAAGTATGAGAGTTATAGGATTGGGCGTAGTTGTAGTTTAGAGAAAAGACTTTATAGATATGAAAACGATTTCACTTCCTCTCAAGACTACGATAGTTTTTACGAGTGGTTTATTGGCGATAATGTAGAAGGCACACTAAACGCAGATTTTGTAACAAGAGAAGCAGAGTGTGCTCAGAGTGCTCCGGAGGCTACGTTTTATCCATCGATACTTACAGTAGGGGCCCCGCCTTGTAACCTTGATGTTGCGTGGCAGTTTCAGCAATTCAACGCTACGTCTCAAATGTATCTTGTCTTTAGCGGGATTCAAGGGTATTCAGGAAGAAGAGCAAGAACAAACAATAAGGCAGAGATTGTTATTCAACGTAGTAATAGTCTTGTTGTTTTTGAAACAAAACCTATTGACTCTGCTCCTAATTTATGGTATGAGTCTTCAGAGGTATTTAATATTAATGCAAACGGAGAGCACCAAGGGAACACTCAAAATCAAGTTTTTATTTCTAATACCCCTGCGTTAGTACTTACTGATTTTTATAATTGTTACGCTTTTGGAAATGGTGTAGAAAGTTATAAAATAGAAGATGCTATAACAGGTAAGAAATTAGAACTTGGAAACAGGGCTTTAATTACTACTACGACTGAGTTTGAAGAAACCCGTAGATTTTCTGATATTACATATAGCGGTGTTTACAATGAAGAGTCTAACACAAATAAACTTAATGAGTTTAACCTTGGACTACTAAATTTCAAATCTCTTGAGCAATCATTTGGTCCTATTAATAAATTATTTTCAAGAGAACGAGACATACTTACCTTGCAAGAAGATAGAATATCATACGTTCAAACAGATATAAATCTATTGTCAGATGCAGGAGGCGGGCAAGGAGTTGTTGTGTCTATACCAAAAGTATTAGGAAGTCAAGTTGCTCGTGCTGAAAAGTATGGCATCTCAAACAACCCTGAGAGTTTCGTTCAATGGGGGCCGGACAAATACTTCACGGACGCAAAGAGAGGCTCTGTAATCAACTTAAAAGGGGCTGAGTCAGAGCAATTGGTTGCGGTTTCAATGATGGGTATGAGAACTTGGTTTAGAGACCTTTTCAATACGTCATTCAACACGCAAAAACTTGGAGGGTTTGACCCTTATATGAACGAATATGTGTTGTCTTCAAATGAGATTTCACTACCTGTACCAATTGTTTGTGAAAACTGTGGTATAACGACCTCTATTCAGGTTGTTTCAGGGGTTAATTATTCTACTTGCTATGACCTTGGGGAATTAGTTGGTGATGTGCACGTTGATTATACAGTGACTTCCATAGTCGGGACCTTTACTATAGGTGCGGTATACAATGGCAATTCAACAGTAGTTGGTCCAACAAGTACAAGTGGAAGATTGACCTTTAATAAGTTTGCGGTAAATATAGATACGGCACAAATTTCTATATCCGCTACAGATACTGTGTCTATAGAATTAACCGTTAATTGTCCTGAAGCAGATTCTATCACAATATTTTTAATAACTGTGACAAGTAATAATGAAGAGGGTCTATTTACAACAAACCAATACAGATGGAATGATGGGACATTTTTATCTCCACTACATACTCAAAGAGTTGAGTTTTTAGGAGGGACAAGCAGTCCCCTTGTTAGTCAGTATTCAAGCATAACGGGGCTGCAAGGTGGTGGTGTTATACCATCTAACAATGCGACAGTTTCAATGTTTAATAATACAATTAGTCCTGATGATTTTTCTTTTGATATTAATGCAGATGATTTTAAATATCTTAGAACAAACACACTATATCAAAATACACCCACGGACATTCAGGCGTTATTAGCGACAGTGACTACGGCTATACCGATAATTCCCCCAACAAATGGGAACACTGCTTTCTTTTCGCAATTTCAAATGCCAACAACAGGAGCGTATTTATACTTGGTATGGGATTATAGGAATTCAACTCCTCTTGAGTTGTGCTACGATGCGACAAGCGCACTAACTGCGTGTTGTGCGTGTGAAGGCGGTGGCGGTAGTGGTCCTGCGGCTACCTATGTAGTGCGTGATTGCTATTCGGGATTTGATTATATCGCAGAGAAAGGTGCTTTAAGTCTAAATATAGGAGATGTAATACAATATAGAGTAGGTTTAAATGGAGGCGCAGGGGCTACATTATGTGGTACTATACAAAGCGTGGGGGCAACAACACCGACTGCAAGCATTCAGAGTGGCACCACTTATGCGTGTGATGATGAGGTGAATTGTCCGGTATGTTTATCGTATCAGGTATCTACTTACAGTAATTCAGGCATACCGTACACTTATATTGACTGTGAGGGTCAATCTGCAGGGGGAGTAATTGGAGGAGCAAATGGATACGACTCAGATGTGTTCTGTGCTCAAGCGGGAACAGTTAATGCAGGCGGATTAACATTATATCAATATGGTCCTTGTACTTAATAAAATAAAATAAAAAATGCCAACAACATATTATACAGACGGGAGTACTTTATTAAATTCTACATCAATATTCATAGATGCGGGGCTGACAACGTGTGCAGATGACGGATTCTATTCAGACGGCACAAACTCAAGAGAGCAGGTCAACTGCGTATTACTGCCATCACAGGTATGTGGAACGTGTGCCGTGGCTTGTGGAGACCCTATTTCAGCAGGCGGTAGCCAAGGGATTTACTTGGTTAGTTTAGACTTAGGCTCTGATACAGGTGCAGTTATAATTACATTTAACCCTGCAAGCATCCCTGATGGTATTAGAGTTACTTATAATAGCGGAACTTATAATAAACTAAGTAGTCCTGTTGATGGATATCACGCAAGTACAAATGCAAATAACTATACTTTTGTAGGGAGCGCGGGTAGTGACTGCGGGATTTCAGGAACTACTTATCCTGCACTAACGGAGTTTGATTATAACGGAAGTTCTTTTGTTGCAACAGGGAATACTCAGTCTGTTACAGTTGCTGCCGGTGATGTGTCATTAGGAGTGGCTCCCGGAAACTGTGTTATGGTTGTACCAAAAATATCTGCCACCCCTACACTTTTACAGGTGGCAGTGGTGGGGCCTTGTGGCTCTACGGCTTGGACTATAGATGTGCAATGTGCTGAACTTCTAACATCATATTCTTCAGGAGCATCTTCTTGGGGCAACGTAAATGACGCTTGTTCTGATGTTTTAGTGGCTTCGTATTATAATGCCCCGGTGACGGGAACCGCAGGGAGCCCCGGTATACACGACTTTGTATTTTTAGACGCATATGGAGAGCAAGCCTTAGCCAATGGGTGGTATAAATTTACAGGTGGAGTGATGAATGTTTTAAACGGAGTAGTTATAGAAACAGGTGCTTGCCCATAAATAAATATAATGTGTCTTTAAAGACACAATAACACATAAATACATATGCCTAATTACACATTAACATACGATGAAGGAGTACAAGGATGGCCGTCCTTTTACTCATATGCCCCTGATTTTATGATTGGGATGAACAACTATTTTTATACATTTAAAAACGGCAATCTTTATCGTCATAATGTAAACGCTACAAGGAATAATTTTTATGGGACTCAGTATACCTCTAAAATCCAAAGTGTATTTAATGATTTACCATTAGAAAATAAATTATTTAAAACATTAAATTTAGAGGGTGATGATTCGTGGGAAGCGTATATGAGGACAGATATACAAGACTCAGGATATATTGACGATGCTTGGTTTGAAAAAAAGGAGGGGGCTTGGTTTGCATTTGTTCGCAATTTGGGAACTGTTCCTGCAAATATCTCTGAGTATGCATTGCGTTCTTTGAATGGTATTGGCAGAAGTTCTGTAGTTGTAATTGGTGCAGGCACCGCAACGATTGATTTCCCTTTGACGGTTCAAATCGGCAACATCCTAAGCATAGGGGATATGTTTTATTTTGGACTACCACCAAATTACAATAGCCCACAACTTGCAGGTCAAGTTACTCAGGTAAATATTAATCTACGTGCGGGAATAAATCAAGTTGTGATAAATACAGTTGGTGCAACCTTCATTCCTACTGTTACACCGCCACCTGTTACTGTCCCTATTCCCATCCAAGATGCTTATTTTCTTTATATAAAAAATGCAGTGGCAGAATCGCACGGAGTGTTAGGACATTATTGTATTTTTGATATAGAGAACGGCAATACGGCCAAAACAGAACTGTTTGCGGTTGAGTCAGAAGTTATGAAATCATTCCCATAAAAATATTATCTTTGTTATTATGGTTGAAAGTGAGTATCCTATTCAGGTTTTAAGTAGTATTCCACAAGGAACAGGGATGTTATGGGAAAAAATTAAAAACTTTCAAGAACAAATAAATTCTCTTGATGAGTCTTTGACGCATAAAGCAGGGGAAAAACAAAGTAAAGAGTTACAAGAAGTATACCCTTTAAAGCAACATATTGACAATGGTATGTATACAAGAGAAATATTTATGCCTGCGGGACATTTAGTAATCTCAATGATACATAAGCAAAACCATCCTTCATTTTTACTTAGAGGAAAGGTATCGTATTTAACTGACGAGGGAGTGGTTGAAACAATAACTGCCCCTCACGTAATTAAAACAAAAGAAGGAGCGCAAAGAGTTTTATATATACACGAAGACACTGATTGGTGTTGTGTGTATAGGACTGACAAAGAGACATTTGAAGAGGCAGAGGCAGATGTATATGCAGATACTTATCACGACTTGCCTAATTATATTATAGAAAAGAAAAAATTATTATGGCAGGATTAGCAACAGGATTGGCAATTGCAGGTTTAGCAATCAGTGCAGGTACGACTGCAACTTCGTTTATACAAGCGGGGAAACAAAGGAGACTTCAAGAGGGTTATGAAGCAGATGCTGACAAGGCTCTTGCTGAGGCGCGTAGAGCATTGCAGGTAAACTATGCTAAACAGATGTCCATCAAAAAAGAACCATATAACCAAGAAAGGTTGGCTATGCTTAGTCAGGGTCAGCAAGTTATTGACGCTGCTTCGGATAGCGATAGGGGTGCTGCATCAGCGGCAGGTCAAGTCTTAATGGGGCAACAATCAAGTCAGGCAGATATCACAAACCGTCAGTCGGATGAACTTATTAACATTGAAAACGCCATCTTAGAAGAAGAGTCAAGACTTCGTGATATCAATGTAGACTTGGATATGCAAGAGGTTGAAGGTGCGCAGCAGGCAGCAGCAGATGCTCGTATTGCGGCAGCGGATGCAACGCAGGCAGGCATTCAGGGCATTGGGCAAACGGCACAAGCAGGGTTAGCAATGGTCCCTCTTTATCAACAAAATATGCAATCACAAAAAGCCGCACTTTCAGGTATGAGTTTAGACTCTGCTGAGTTTCAAAAATTTGGTAATGTATTAGGAAAAGACGGAGGTGCAAGTAAATCTATGGGTGCTGCCGGTTCAGAGGGCTTCACCAATCTTGACTTTGATGCAATTGGAGCAATGAATAATTCACAGTACAGACAATTTAAAAGAGAACTAACGCCTGCACAAAAGCAGATGTTATACTTCAACAAACAATATACGGACGCTTATGCTAATCCATTCAATCCACTTGTAAAATAATATGGCTACTAAAATAGGTTACGTAAGGAGAGACCCCTCTGAAAGTATAAATTGGGCTGAGGTTGGTGCTAACTTCTCGGGGATGCTTCAAGAGGAAGTTCGTGTCCGTGAAGAAAAGAAAGCAGAGATAGATAGGGCTACCCGTGAAATGGAGAATGTTCTTAAAAATTCCCCTATGGGAGATTCTAAGAATATGAACGAGTGGTCATTAGATTTTGCTTCTGATGCTCAGAGTCAGTTGTTGATGACTAATGCCCTTTTAAAAAGCGGTCAGTTAAAACCAAGAGACTATACTGTTATCCGTCAGAATTTAGCAGACGGTACAGACCAAGCGTTTACGTTGCAACAAGAATATCAAAATGAATTTGCTGAGAAGATGGCTCGCGCTAAAGCAAAGCCCGGGAGCACTATTGGTCCTGATGGTAAGCCGATTGTTGGTGCTCAAGCATTAGAAACTTTTCTTATGGGGACTGCTGAAGGCTTTGGTAATTTCACTAAATCTAAACTTATGATTAGCCCGACAACAGGGAAAGTAATGGTAGGATTTATGGGGGCTAATGGAGAGATAGAGAAAGACCCAAGTAAATTAGTTGGTATCAATAACTTACGCAATAGAATTAAAGGGAAGATTGATGCCTATGATATGGACGCTTCAATTGCAGATGCGAAGGCAGGTGCGTTTGGTGCGTTTTCAGTTGTAAGTAATGATTTAGGCGGCCTATATCAAAAGGGTACGCAGATGACGGCTAATGGCCCGCAACTTAGAAATGCGTCAGGTCTTCAAGAGTTGGTTAAGCAAGGCATTATGACGGCTGAAGAGGCTAAGTTACTTAGTGACATACAGACCACAGAAGACTCTTGGGCTGAAAGCCAACTATCAAACCCTTATAATGTATCTTCTTTACTTACAAATAACTTAGGAGGCTACGCCCCTAACGGAGTGGCTTATACGTTTACGGACAACCCTGATTTAGAGGATGAGAACACTATTTTGCTTACGCAAATTGACGGTCAAATGGTGCCTAACTTTGATTCAGGCCAAGGGTACGAACACTACGAGAATGCTAAGAAAGGACTCATTAACAGAATGCGTGGTGCTTTAGATATTGAAGTTAAAGGCCAAGTAGTAGGAGGTAATACTCCTCCCGCACCACCTGACCCCGGAAGAGGAGATAGGCTAAAAGCACAACAAAGTTTTATGGGTAATGTGGCCAAACTTTATTATGGTACACCCCAAGAAATAGACGAAGCGGGTGCTTGGTTAAGAAGTCAGAACGCGGATATCGCCTCTATAGACAGGGCGGGAACTGATGTTATTGTTGTTTATGCAGATGGTCACGAAGAAGTTCTTAAATTTGCAAATGATACAGGCACTCTTAGTCAAGAACAATGGGTTAAAGGGAATGCAAACTTCTTTCTTCCTGTAGCAAACAAGATTACAGACATAGATAAAACGTGGGCATCAAGTGGGGCAGACCCAAGTAAGGGATTAAACACAACCTATAGTAAGGAGTACTCAGGAACAATTTCTCAGACAGAGGGTGTTGATGAGGCTTTCACAAGAATACTTACTGAGAAGAAAGGATTTGCCCCAAGTGTTCTTGTGGCTGACGATGAGTCTAAAACAAAAACAAATTTACAGGCAGTGCTGAGAGGTGTTCCCGCGAGTTCAAATTGGACCGTAAACGAAGCAGCACCGGGTTATGATGTTGTAGAGATTTTCGATGATAAACAACAATTAGTTATGAAAATTGACCTTGGCGGTATGACTGCGGAGGGCCAAGCAAACATAATGAAGCAACTGAAAAACACTATTGCTGCTGCTACAGACGCTGCGGGTAAAAGCCTACTGATTGGTAAAGACCAAAAAACAACGAGTAAACCTACCGGAAAATCATCAAGACAAAGAACAACTGCGGCAACTCCTCCAACAGGAGCCACAACACAGGCACCTCGATAATAAAACATTATGAACGAAGAATACTTAAATAGTTTATACACTTGGATTACCTCGCAAGACGAGACGTTTAAGGCGGGTCATACTCCCGAATCTTTTGCACAAAAGATGTCGGCAGACAAAGCGTATGCTGCAAAGATGTATGAGTGGATTGTGGGTATGGATGCTTCATTTAGTCAGGCCCTTCCTGTCGATGCATTTATGAAAAGAATATCATCAACAGGTGAGCCTGTAAAAAAAAAAGATGGTATGGTATCGTGGTTGGGAGATGGTTCATTGGAGCCTCAAGGGTTTGATAGACCTGTTGTGGCTCAGGACAATACGCGTGTTGCGTCTCGTCCGGTTATAGACCCAAGACAATTTGCTGAACAAAAAGCAGCCACAGAAGCCTACGAGAAACAAAGGCCCATTGATATGGCGGCCTTTGCAGAAGGTGAAGAAAAAAAGAAACAAGAAATTCGTGGTGTTGAAAAAGCACAACGCGAAGGTTTATGGCAAGACCCCACTTTTGCGGCAAAATTAAATCTTATAGATGCCAACCTTATAGGCCAAAACGATACAGAGGTATTACCTATTCTTAGAGAAAAGTTTGGGATGTATGGGTTTGTTTTTGAAGAGGGTGGCTTCCTTGGGTTTGGAGATAATATTATAGTAAAAAATAAAGACGGCAGTAAGTCAATGCAAATTGACCTTGATGCTTGGACAGATTCAGGAGAAATTGCAGAGTCAGAAAAACTCCGTGAGTTCATTAGAGTTAATGCAGATATTGCCGATGAAAGGTCTGTAGTTGACGATGAGATAAGTAAGGCAATGAGAGCCAAACAACTTCGGACTAATGGCAGAAGAAACGAAGACGGCACAGTGTCTACTGTTAAATTCCAATCCGCAAATATTGACGGAAAAGAAGTAGTATACCCTACATTATTCCCTTATGATGGGGAAGGTGCGTATGGCTCAGACCCTGATTGGTGGCAAGAGTTAGATGGGATGGAGGCTTACGAACTCGCTAAAAAAAGAGGCGAAGTATTTTCTTTTAAGAGTGAAGAAGAAGCGCAGAAATTTGCTGAAGGTTCTTGGAAAGACGTTAGTAATTTAGACGCGGAAGGGCAGATTTTCTATAAGCAGTTTGATAAAGATTACATCCAAGAAAAGAAAAGATACGATGAATATATAAGTGTCAGAGACAAAATCGACTTTATTGAAGACGCAAAGGATGGGTATTTAGACCCAAGCGGTAAAAAGAAATATCCTAACCTTTTTGTTAATGGTGTTCTTCGTGACGATTATGAAAAAGTATTACAAGATTTAAAGTATAAAGAAGACAAACTTTATGATATAGTAATGGATGACGATTCTCAAAGAGAACGTGAGGCGTGGGATTTACAACTATCTAAACGACAAATAGAACTTTCCAAAACTGCAGTAACACAAAACTATTTTGCAAAACAAAAGGCTGAACAAGTTGCCATTGATTCGTATAAGCAGTTTGGTGTTTCCCCTGCAGAGTTAATTAATCTACCATTAGAAGACCCAAGAAAACAACAACAAGCAAGTGCATTACTAAAAGACTATCTGTCTTTACAGTCAATACAACAAGATGCTGCTGATAAATATGAAATTGCAAACACTTACTATGACGCTAAAGCAAATAAAACTATTAGTAAAGAGTTCTCTGATAATTTAGCGGGTGTCGTGGATGAAATTTCTACAGGATGGAGCCGTGGCCTTGCGGCTGAGGTAATCCTTATGGCTACTCTTGGCATTGAGTACGATATGAACGACCCCGACCTAAAGAGAAAAGCAGCAGAGAAACTTGTTGAGTATTCAAATGCTGAAGGCGATACTCAGTCAAGAGCATTAGCGAGATATGCTCAAGCCACAGGGGGTAAAGAAGTTTGGGATGTAATTAAAAGTGACCCTGCGGAATTATTTGGGGCTTGGGCTTTTGGTAGTTTGGCACAACTATTACCTTATGGGATGAAGATTGTGCCGACTACAACTATAGCCGGAGTCGGAATTGGAGCCGGGATTGGAGCGACAGGATTTGCAACAGGGCCCGGGGGTGTAGTTACCACAGGGGCCGGTGCCGTTACAGGGGGGATGTATGGGTTCAGAACAGGAATGGGTTTGGCTTCTTTGGCTATGGAATATGGCAATGAAATGATTGATGCCATCACCACTCAAGGATATGACATCAGTGACCCTGAGTCTGTAGCCGCAGCGTTAGGGGATGAAAGTGTTTGGGACTTAGGTAGAGAGCGAGGCTTAAAGCGTGGTATTCCAATTGCGTTAGTTGATTTCGTATCAGCCGGAACAGTAGGTAAGTTGTTTAAAGTTGGTAGTGTTGCAACTAAAGGAGCAAGAATAGGCGCGGTTGCAGCAGAGCGTATGCTTGTTGACCCTGCGGCAGAAGCATTGGGAGAAACTCTTGCTCAAATTAATGTTGGAGATGAACTTGATTATAAAGAAATTATTGCCGAAGCAGGTGGGGGTATTGGAAACAACTCATCTTACGTTGCGATAAATATGTTAAAGAACGCAAGGGCTAAAACCAATCTTGGTATAGCAACAAATCTAATGAACTTAGATTTTATGTCTCGTGAAGTATCCTCTGATAAGAGTATTGCGGATTGGGCAAATAATATGCATAAACTCGGTAAAATTGACGCAGACCAAAACCAACGAATCCAAGAAAACGTAGGGCTAAGAGCAGAGGCTCGTAACCTTTTAGATGTTGGCGGGAATAGCAAGAAATATAGTGGAGCAGTAGAGTCTCGTGTTATGACTTTATTGGCTGCGAGAGAAGAGTTAAGTTCAACTCCAAATAGAAAATCTGTTTTCTCAAATAAAATATCTGAGATAAACGCGGAGTTGGAAGAGATTGCTACTACTAAAAAAGTACGTGGCAGAGACCAACAAACTCTGCTTGCGGGCACGGGTGTGTTGTCTGCAGAAGAACAATCAACAGGGACTGACATTAGACAGGCCCCTGCGCTATATCAAATTGGCAAGAAGAAAGTTACTAAAGAACAGTTCTTAGCGAGCCTTAAAAATATGTCAGTTGATGAACTGAAAAACTTTAATGGCAGAGTTGAGAATGATGAGGAGGTTCTTAATATGGTAATGGAAAAATTACTACCCTATCAAAAGACTCCAAGTGTCGAAACAACTCTTGATGAAACCGGGACACTTGTGGAAACACCGGTGGCTGAGGGGGTTGATTTAATTTCTGAAGAGGCATTAGAAGCAGGGGTTGTTGAGACTCCTGTAGACTTAACCCCGGAAGAAAGTCAAGCATTATTAAGCGAGGTCTCAGACCTTGAGACCGTATTGTCTCAACCTGAGGGAAGAGTGGACTTTAGATTAAAGAGTGAAGATGAAGTGGGTCCGGCTGCTGATGAAGTAGAAGCAGAAGTTAGAGCAATAAATGCTATGCCATCAGGTAATGTGTCTACTACTGTGTCTTCAAGGACACAAGGAGTAAAAATTGATGCAGTGGAATTAGGGAGCAGAACAACGAAGGCCCCAAAATCAATCTCCATAGATGTTACAAATGGCATCCCTTCTATATTCACAATCACAGACCAACTCACTACGGGAGATGTGGTAAACCCAAATACAGGAAATACAATAAGTAATCTAAAAGGTGGGGTTGGATATACTTTCATAGAAGATGCAGCGTGGGCTAATACTACTGAAAAAGAAGCGGGTACTATTATCACAAAAGCACTAAGTGTGTACGAAAATAATAAACCTTTATTTGAAAAATGGTGGGCGGCCAATCCTGAATACAAAGGGCTTGTCCCAATGAACGTAGTAAAGATGGGAGAGGGTTCACTTCTTTCTAACGAGGCTACGTTTAGAGTTCTCCAAGACAACTTAACTAAATTCCCTGAGCAAAATAAAGTAGAAGCATTAAATGTTTTAAAAGCAAGACTTCAAGATATTATTAATACAAGACTTAATGGTCTTGAAGGAAAGACTGATAATACAATAAAAAATTACAAGAAAGAAGCAGATGGCTTACAAGATATCTTAAATGTCCTTAACGAATCAAATGTAAAATCAATTGAAGATGTGATTTCTAAAGATGTTCTTGATAAGTTCAATCTTCCTACAAGAAGAATGTTAATAGAATCAATTGCATATGGGAGCCCCAATAGAGCCAACGAATCCAAAAAACCGGGACAACCAACCACACCTGTAGCAAAAGCATTACTTCAAGGTCAGCCAAAGGAAATGGCTTCACTACTCAACCTTGGTTCAATAACGGATTTAATTACTGAGCCGCAATTAAAAAATGTACCTCAGCGTAGTATTGTTTCTATTCAGGGAGTTGATGTATTGAATCCAAAGATTATAGAGACAACTCATCCAAACTATAAATACGGGGTGGCAGGAAGAAGCATAGGTGTTCTTAATGAGTCTGCTGCTATTCAAGACATCTATCCTGAAGCATATAACTCAGCACTAAAGGGCCTAACAAACGATGAGGCAAAAGGGAAAAAGTATACCGACAAGCAGGTTGAGGAAAGTAAAACAAAAAAAAATGTAGAGACTTTAGAAGAGGGTCAACTTAAACCATCGAGCATTGGTACTATATTAACTGAAACCCTTGGTGTCCAAAACGGGTTACCGGGGCTTGAGTTTGTGGGGGCAGTTGCTAATGGAGACATAAGTAATGCAACCAAACTAACAAATTTTTTAAATACTGCTTTCCCAAGTGTTGTTATATCGACAGACTCAGAGACATTTAATAATGTAATCAATTCAGAAGGGGTTCAGCAATACTTAAAAGGTGATGAGGTTATCTATGGTGTAACTACTAATGGAGATATCTATATTAATCCTGATGTGCACAGTAGTGAGTCTGCATTGTTTAATACAACGATTCACGAGATGGGTCACGTATGGACAGACTATCTTAAAACTACAGAGAAAGGTAAACAGATATATGCTAAAGGACTTGAACTTGCAAAGCAGACAGATGAGTATCAAAGACAATTAAAAAAGTTTAACGGTGATTCTATAAAAGCGGCTAATGAAACTTTAGCAGTTCTTATTGGAAACAAAGGCCAAACAATTGCAGATGCCTCTATACAAAGTAAGTTTGAAGAGTGGCTTCTTGGAATGTGGAAGTACATCAAGCAACAGTTTAAGATGTCTAAAGACTTGAGTGAGCAAGAAATTCAAGACCTTACTCTCGATGAATTTATTGGGACTGCCTTGGCGGATATCTTTAATGGGAAGGAAATTAAGATGACTGACGAACAGTTAAAGCAATTAAAAAATCCTGACGCTGCTTTTAGCAGGGGGCTATCTATGGATTCAATTGTTGCAAAAGGTCGGCAGAACGGTTTCTCGGATGCATCTATTAAGCAAGTTTTATTAGGGCGTGGATTTAAGGCCGCTGATATAACTGCAGCAATGAGCCCTGAATATATGCTTGACTTGTTTACTGTAATGCCTTACGAATTTGGGAACCTTGAAGGGGGTGTTGTAGAAGGAAGAACTTTATTTAATGAAGTGCGAAATGCTCTAAACAATTGGTCGGTGGCGGGGCCTCGAGGTGGTGTAGGAACGGTAAGAACAAAGACCTATGCAGACATTCGTCAGAAGGGAATGGAATTAATGAAGGCAAATGAAATATTTAAAAACCAACCCGAACAGACTCAGAAAGAAATTCTAAGCGCGTTTGATAAGTCTTTAGGCATTAGGGCAAACCCTAACGTACAAAGACAGATATCTGCCATTAGAAACGATTTAAAGCAGAGAAGGATTGGGGAAAATAATTTAAAATCTGCTCAGATTAGATTGAAGAATTTCATTCGTGCCAATCTACCTAAGTCAAATATATATTCTCAGGCTGATATTAATAAATTAGTATCATTAGTGTCCGGTACCAATGTTGCAAAGTTTGAAGCAAACACTGAAAAGGTTTTAAAAATTGTTGAGCAGCAGAGAGCGAAGATGAAAAAAGAAGTCGTTAAAAACATCTTTGATTTAGTTAGCAAAAAATCTCAAGCAGCGGTAAGCGATTCGGGTAAAAGAAGAAGCGCAGGGTTAGATGCCAAAGGACAATCATTCTTTGCTGCAGCAAAACCTGTGTTACGCGCAATCCTTAAAGGTGATGTAGATGCTCTTAATCAACTTATTCTAAGCACTCAAGAAATAAATGAAGATACCGGCAACTTAATAGTTGATGAAGCCATTAACAAAGATGCTCGTGGAGAAAGGCTTAGTGTTAAAGAACAAAAAATATTGAACCAAGCCCTCGCTCTTGATACTTTTTCAGATTTAGATAACTTATCTCTTGAGGAGACTAAAGAAATATTAGCAGATTTAAAATCTACTCGTGGAGAATCCATTGCAAGACTCAAGTCTAATAGAGCGTTACGCGCACAGGACAACTTAGAGTTGGCGCAAGAAGCCAAAAATTCAATCTCTAAAAACTATGGGTTTTTATTTAACGCTAATGGTAATCTTAAAAATATAACTCAACTAAACGCAGAGCGTAAACAGATTTGGGAAAACTTTAAAAGTTTAAAAATATGGGAAGGCATCCGTTCTTATTTTGAGCAGTACGATTTCACCAATGGTGTTGGAGTAGCGGCTTTCTTTAGAAACTATATTCAACATCTTGGCACTTACTCTAATATATTAGATAAAAATACTGATGGATTCTTTACAAAGAATGTCTATCGGTATCTAAACCAAATGGATGAGAATTACTTGAAGGGTTACTATAGACAACGAGAGCAGATGGATAGAATGGCAAATTCTATTCCCGGGAATACTAAAGGATACAAACAGTTTAGAGAAAACCTTTCTGATGAAACACTAAAGGTTGATGGTATTACTAATTCAAAAACAGGGGATACATTCTCTGATTCATTTAACGTAGACCAATTGATGCGCATCTATGCTCTTTCAAAGAACAGTATTCAGATGGAGAAGTTAAATAAGATGGGATTTTCAGATGCTAAAATTCAAGACATTAAAGATTTCATTGGACCTGAAGCGGTGCAGATGGCTGATATGATGGTTGAATATTTTAGTGATACTTATTTTGATGAGGTAAACGATGTCTATAGGACTGTTAACGATACTAACTTAGGATATGTCCCTAATTATTTTCCAACCCGTACTATAAGTTCAAAGGCTAATGTTAAACTATTACAAGACGGAAACTTTAATGGAATCTTTGATGCGGAGAATGCTCCTGCGTTAAAAGAACGTACAGATAGAACAAACGACATTGATATTCAACCCGGATTCATTAACGTAGTCGAGAATCATTTTCAGTCAATGGAAAGATACAAGGCATACGCTGAAGGAGTGAAGAAGTTAAATGCTTTAATGAGTGACCCTGCCGTTAATACTTTACTTGAGCAAACAGGGATGAAGTCATTGTATAAACTTTCAATTAATTCGGCTATAAATCCAAACGCAGGCCCTGATGCTTCAAAAATTCAATCTGTTGCTGAATGGTTGGCCCGTAGGTTTACAGGCTTTGCATTGGCATTTAAGTCTATACAAGTTTTAAAACAAGCAACATCATTTGTACAGGCGTTTGAAGACTATAGTTATAGACCAAGAAATAAACGTATTCGAGGAGTAGATACTCTTATTGATATACCTATGTTTGCGTTTGACTATGCTAAAGTTATATTTAACCTCAGAAGCGAAGTCAAAAAAGCAACAGAAATTTCTGCTACATTTAGAAATCGTCTTGAAAAAGGAATGGAAGGAGAGGTTTACGGATTAGAATCAGGACGTAATGTAGTTCCTTCGCTTTCGCGTGGCAACTCAAGAAGTGCACAATTTTCTCGTGGGTTTAAAAAAGCGGGGGGTGCGCCAACTGTTGCAGGAGATATGCTCGGTGTTATGGGCTATATGGCTAACTACAATAGAGATATTTCCAATGGGATGAGTAAGGCTGAGGCGTTAGAGAGGTTCAATAACTACAACGCAACGCAGCAAACAAGGCGAGCAACTGAAAAGAACCAATTACAACTGCAACAAAACTTTGCGTTTAGGGCGGTCACAATGTTTGGTAGTACTATTTATTTGCAAATGAATAAGGTTATGCAGTCTGCCGCACGTATTATGCAACCTATTTTAAAAGGTAAGCCGGGGGAAGTTAAGACAAAAGACATTAGAGCATTTACCTTAAACTTAGCAGTAGCCAACGTAGCATTTGCTTTCGCGGCAAACATTATGAAGTTCGCAAAAGGCAATGATAAAGATAAAGAGGCAGCACTGCAGTCAATGAAAGATGCAATGATGGGGCTGAACTTATTGTACCAAATCCCTTTACTCGGTGCCGCAATAGAAAGTGCAATTAAAAAATCAAGAGGAGACAGGAGCCCTACAAGCGATATTGTAAACCCTATTGCATCAGTTCTTAGAAAAGTAGAAAAAGGAGTGAAGACAGGAGAACCTTTAAAGATTATTCAACCTGTATTTGAAATGGCAATTGGAACTCAGGTAGACCCGTTCATTGGTTTTGGGGAGATGATATTAGGACAGGGAGACGATGAGAGTTTATATGATTTGACAGGCATATCTCCTTCTTATCGTCCGGGGTATGGTCAGAACCCATCTAAGGGTTCGTCTACTAAGGTTAAGCAGCCTACGAAAGCAGAACTTAAATCTCTTTTCCCTAACAATCCTGAACTTTGGAAATAAATATATATAACTATGCCATTTAAAAGTAAAGCACAGAAAGCGTGGATGTATGCCAACAAACCTGAAGTTGCAAAGAAGTGGGAGCAAGAAGAGAAATGGGACAGGGTAAGCGGAAGTTTA
>Ga0210003_1000617_pt1 | contig 32061 bp, 21 predicted proteins | sample LantaG_FD_182804 | JGI IMG/M metagenome (GOLD analysis project Ga0210003, IMG submission 182804) | Deep subsurface microbial communities from Baltic Sea to uncover new lineages of life (NeLLi) - Landsort_02402 metaG (SPAdes) (version 2) | ecosystem: Environmental > Aquatic > Marine > Oceanic >... | reverse complement strand
ACATCCTTCATGTAGTGGGTCGTGAGGATCACGGTCATCTGCCGCTGCGTTTGCACGTGCCGCAGGAAGGTGTGGATCGTGTGCTGGGCCACGACGTCGAGGCCGATCGTGGGCTCGTCGAGAAAGAGCACCTCCGGCTCGTGGAGCAGAGCCGCGACGAGTTCGAGCTTCATCCGCTCGCCGAGCGAGAGCTCACGGACCGGCTGAAGGATGAGTTTTCTCACGCCGAGCAGATCGACAAGCTCGTCCCGCGTGCGGGCGAACTGGGCCGGTTCGATCCGGTAGATCTCCTGGTGAAGTCGGAAGCTCTCGGCGGCCGGGAGGTCCCACCAGAGCTGGTTCCGCTGACCCATGACCAGCGCGAAGCGGCGGCGAAAGTTGTCAGCCCGCTCCCAGGGCACGTGGCCGAGGACGGTCGCTGTCCCTCGGGAAGGCGTGATGATGCCCGAAAGGAGTTTGAGGAGCGTCGTCTTCCCGGCCCCGTTAGGGCCAAGCAGGGCCACAAACTCCCCCCGCTCTACCGTCAGGGCGACTCCCCGGAGGGCCTCGACGAGCCGGCTCTCCCGATGGAACAGCGACCGCACGCTCGCCATCAGGCCCTCGGGCTTGTCGTAAACCCGGTATTCCTTGGCCAGGCCAGCCACTCGGATGACGGGGTCGGCATCGCTGGCGGCGGCATCGGCGTTGTGCATGAGCCGAGTATAGGCGAAAACCATGGTCCCTCCGCCGTCTTCACCTGGAGCAATGGGCCCGGCATGATCCGCGTCGGTCTCGGCCACGACACACACCCGCTCGGTCCCGGCGAGGCGCTCATGCTCGGCGGGCTCGCGATCCCCCACGACAAGGCGGCCGTCGGCCACTCCGATGCCGACGTGCTCCTGCACGCGATCACCGACGCCCTGCTCGGAGCGGCGGCACTCGGCGACATCGGCGAACTCTTCCCCGACACCGACCCGGCCAATCGGGGGCGGGATTCGGCCGAGATGCTGCGGGCCGCAGCCGACCGGGTGGCCGCGGCCGGCTGGCGGGTCGTGAACCTGGATTGCGTGATTTTCGCCCAGCGGCCCAAAATCCTCCCGCATCGCCCGGCCATGCGGCGGCGGATCGCCGAGATCCTTGAACTCGACGAGTCGACCATCTGGCTCAAGGCGAAGACCGGCGAAGGCATCGGGCCGATCGGCGAGGAACGGGCGGTCGCGGCGGAGTGCGTCGTGCTCGTCGAGTGGGCCGGAGCGGACCGGGCAGACGCGACGTACACGAAGGAGTGAGGATGGCGACGGCGGACACGATCCAGGCGCGAGGCGGAGCGGCAGGCGGCCTGCCCGCGATCGAGATCTACAGCACCCTCACCCGCGACAAGCGGCCCCTCGTGCCGGTGCGGCCGGGCCACGTCGGGATGTATCTCTGCGGGCCAACGGTCTACAAGCCGAGTCACATCGGGCACATGGTGGGGCCGGTGATTTTCGACACCGTCAAGCGACACCTCGTCTTCTCCGGCTACTCGGTCACCTGGGTCGTGAACGTCACCGACGTTGACGACAAGCTCATCGCCGAGAGCACCACCCGCGGCACGACGATGGAAAAACTGGCCGCGGAGATGACCGCCGATTATCTGGCGAACCTCGCCGCGCTGGGGGTGACGGGCATCGACAAGATGCCCAAGGCCACCGAGCACATCGGCACCATCATCGCCTTCATCGAGGGGCTCGTCGCCAAGGGCTTCGCCTACGAGAGCGGGGGCGACGTCTACTTTGACGTGACGCGGGATGCCGACTACGGCAAGCTCACCAATCGCTCGATCGAGCAGACCCAGGGCGAAGGGGGCTCGACGGCCGAGCGGAAGCGATCGGCGGCCGACTTCGCCCTCTGGAAGAAGGCCAAGCCAGGCGAGCCCGCCTGGGACAGCCCCTGGGGCCCGGGGCGGCCCGGCTGGCACATCGAGTGTTCGGCAATGTGCAAGGCGATCCTGGGCGAACACTTCGACATCCATGGCGGCGGGCTCGATCTCGTCTTCCCCCACCACGAGAACGAGATCGCCCAGAGCGAGTCGCTCCACGACAAGCCGATGGCAACCTTCTGGATGCACAACGGCCTGATGCAGGCCGGTGCCGCCGCGGGCAAGGTCGGGGGCCGCCCTCGAGACTCTGGAACCGAAGACGCCGCGGCCCAGGCGGCCACGAAGATCTCGAAGTCAACGGGCGCTGAGCCATTCAAGCACCTCTTGGCCCGCCATCGCCCCGAGGTGATCCGGCTCCTCCTGCTCTCCACCCACTACCGCAGCCCGATCCACTTCGGCGAGGAGCCACTGGGGGAGAGCGCCAAGGCGATGGAGGCCTTCGAGCGGCTGTTTGCCCGATTCGAGCGGGTTTCGGCAACGAGCTTCTATCGGTTGCCCTGCCGCGACCGGCGGGCCGGTGACGCAGCCGTGGCCGATGCCGGCGAGGAGATCGCCACCCTGCGGACAAGGTTTCTGGCCGCGATGGACGACGACTTCAACACCGCGATTGCCGTGGCGACGCTGTTCGACTTCGTGCGAGCGGTCAATAAGTTTATCGACAGCCATGCCCTGGAAACCACGAAACCGGCGGGGGAACTCGCCGCCCTCGAGGCGAAGATGCTCGTGCTTCGTGAACTCACGGGCGTGCTGGGGATGTTTCTTGCTCCGCCCCCGGCGGCCGGCGGCGGAGCCGACGAGCTGCTCGTGGCGAAGCTCATGGAACTCGTGATCGAGATCCGGGCCAACGCCCGCACAGCGAAGGATTTCGCGACCGCCGACCTCGTGCGGAACCGCCTCGGCGAGGCGGGGGTCGTGCTCGAGGACCGGCCCGACGGCACCGGCTGGACGCGGAAGGGCTGAACCTGGCCCTCGGTACTACCGCAGTTCGACCACGGGCACGCTCGCCTCGGCCGCCGCCATGTCGCGAATGTCTTGGGAGATCTTCATCGAGCAATACTTCGGCCCGCACATGCTGCAGAAGTGGGCGCTTTTGAAGGTCTCCTGTGGGAGCGTCTGGTCGTGATACTCGCGGGCCCGCTCCGGGTCGAGCGACAGGCGGAACTGCTCGTTCCAGTCGAAGGCGAACCGGGCCCGTGAGAGGGCGTCGTCGCGGACCCGGGCGTTCTTACGGTGGCGGGCGAGATCCGCCGCGTGGGCCGCGATCTTGTAGGCGATCACCCCCTGCCGCACGTCTTCGGCATCGGGCAGGCCGAGATGCTCCTTCGGGGTCACGTAGCAGAGCATCGCCGCCCCGCTCCAGCCGGCGAGCGCCGCCCCGATAGCGCTGGTGATGTGGTCGTAGCCGGGGGCGATGTCGGTGACGAGCGGCCCAAGCACGTAGAAGGGAGCCTCGTCGCACTCCTCCATCTGCCGCTTGACGTTCATGTCGATCTGGTCCATCGGCACGTGCCCCGGCCCCTCCACCATCACCTGGCAGCCCTTGGCCCAGGCCCGGCGGGTGAGCTCACCAAGCACATGGAGCTCCGCGAACTGGGCCTCGTCGCTGGCGTCGGCGATGCTGCCGGGCCGCAGGCCGTCGCCCAGGCTCCAGGTAACGTCGTATTCCCGGAAGATGTCGCACAGGTCCTCGAAGTGGGTGTAGAGCGGATTCTGCTGCCGGTGCGTCATCATCCAGCGGGCGATGAGCGACCCACCCCGGCTGACGATCCCCGTGATCCGTTTCATCGTCAGCGGCAGGTGCTCCTGGAGCACACCGGCATGCACGGTCATGTAGTCGACCCCCTGCTGGGCCTGCTTCTCGCACATGTCGAGGAAGTGCTGCGGCTGCATGTCTTCGATGTCGCCGCCGAGTTCCTCGAGCATCTGGTAGATCGGCACCGTGCCGATCGGCACCGGGGAGGCATCGATGATGGCGCGGCGGATGGTGTCGATTCCAGAACCTGTGGAGAGGTCCATCACCGTGTCGGCCCCATAGTGAACTGCCATGTGGAGCTTCTCGAGCTCGGTGGCAACGTCACTGGTGACTGCAGAGTTGCCGATGTTGGCGTTGATCTTCGTGAGGCTCGCGATCCCGATGCACATCGGCTCGAGCGACTTCGCGAGGTGCACTGTGTTGGCCGGGATGACCATCCGCCCCCGGGCGACCTCGTCGCGGACGAGCTCCACGGGCAGATCCTCACGGCCGGCCACGAACGTCATCTCGGCAGTGATCTCGCCCTGGCGGGCCCGCTCAAACTGGGTCATCACTTGCTGTCTCCGGCACAGATTGGCGGGCCCGTCCCGCGATTGCAAAATAGTAGCAGATTCGATCCCTCAAAACCCACACCCAACCCACACCCAGCCGGCTGCGAGCCTGCCGGGATGCAACACACTAGGATGCAACGCCGGGCGTGACGCTAGAGCGTCTTCAGGTACTCAAGCACCGCTTGCTTCTCGGCGTCGTCGAGAATGTCGGCAAAGTCGTGGCCAGTGGCGGACTTGCCGGGCTTACGGGTGTCAAAATACCGCCGCCGCTCGGCAGGCCGGAGCTTCCCTTCCGGCAGCCCGGCGAGTTCCTCGACCTCGAGGCCGACCCGGTCGTCGTCGTAGCCCGTCGCCGTCCGCCGCCAGACGACCGGCCGCGCGGAGGGATGGAGCACGTGCCAGAGCGTCGGCACTGAGCCGTTGTGGAAGTAGGGGGCGGTCGCCCAGACGCCGTCGAGCGGCGGGGCGACGTAGCCGGCCGGCTCCTCGCGGTCACTGAGCCCCTCTGCATCCTCCCCGTAGCGGCCGAACCAGCTGTCGTTGAGGGCCCGCCGCTCGGCGGCAGTGAGCGAGTCGAGCCGCACCCGATCGGTGCCCACCTCGGCGATCGGCACGAGCCGCTCGGGATAGCGTCCCCCCGGGCCGTAGGTGCCGTGGCATTCGACGCAATGCGTCGTGAACACCGTTTGCCCCCGTGCCGCGAGGCCCTCATCGACCGGCCCCGGCCACTTCGGGGCCTCGAGCGAGGCGATCCAGGCCTCGATCTCACGAAATTCATCCTCCCACTCCCGGAACTTCTCCGGGCCATTCTGCTCGACAAGCAGAAACTGCATCAGCATCCGATGCTCCCGCGGCGCAAACCCGTCGACATACAGGCTCCGTCGCTTCGCATAGTGCCACCAGGCTGGAGCGTCCATGTCGTGATGGACGAGGTCGAAGCGGGGCGGCCGTTTGATGATCGCGAGATCGGGGTCGCGGTGCCGCATGAGTGCGACTCCGAACATCACCGCATTGGTCGTCCCCACCGTCGTGCCGAGCGGCAGGAACAGCGACCCCACATCCATGTGGCCCAGCGGCTTCCGGAGTCGCACCTTCACCGCCCGAACCTCCTCGGTGAGCGTCTCAAGGGCGTAATTCGAATTGGGGACGCCCGGGATCGCCGTGCCCCGGACCTGCCCCTGGTGGCAGGCCAGGCAGCTCATCGTCCAGCGGCCCTCGGCGTCGACGACGTATTGGAGAGACCGCGATGGATCATCCGGATGCGGTACGAGACCGTAACGTTCCATCGCCATCCGTCGCCGCTCCTCGACGCTGGCCTGCTCGGCCCGCGACTTGAGCGGCTCTTCCCACGTTGTCCAGAGGGCGTCGAACACTTCCTGGTCGAGGTCGGCCGGCAGATAGGCCCGGGTAAGCAGATGCTCCCGACCGCGGGCGGCCGCCCCGCCGCCACGAGCCGCGACCGCCGGATCATCCGCGGCTGTTGCCGCGACCATCCCGCCCAGGAAGACCGCGACCAGCACGAGACCTGGGGAAATCCGCAGCGAAAGGAACAACGGGTTCATGGCATACTTTAGTGAGATCCCACGTACGCTCCGCAGTATAGGCTCACGCCGCCCGGCGTCTGCCCGTCGCACGCCCCGTTGCACACCATGCCCACAGCCAATCCGATCCTGATCCCCGAACTGCGGGTGATGCTCGCCGAGGAAGACTCCGCCGGCCTCCGCGAGGTGGCCCAGGAACTCCACCCCGCCACCGTGGCCGAGTTTTCCGAGGGACTCGACGACGGCGAGATCTGGCGGCTCCTCGGCAGCGTTCCGGTGGAGCGGCAGGCGGAGATCTTCCCCTACTACCCGCTCTCGCGGCAGGTAGACATTCTCAAGGCGGCCGACCGGGACCACCTCGGCCCGCTCATCGAGTGGATGGCGGCCGACAACCGCGACGACCTGCTCCGGGAACTCGAGCCCGATTTCGTGGAAGAGATCCTGCCGCTGGTCGCCAAGGCCGAGCGGCATGACATCCGAATGCTCCTCTCCTGCCCTGAGGATTCGGCCGGGGCGTTGATGACGACCGAGTACGCCTCGCTGCCGGCCGACATCACGGCCGGCGAGGCGATCTCCCGCCTCCGCTCCCAGGCTCCCAACAGCGAGTCGATCTACTACATCTACGTGCTCGACGCGGAGCGGAAGCTCGTCGGCTTCGTGTCGCTTCGCGACCTGATCCTGGCCAAGCCGACGGCGTCGGTGGCCGATCTCATGCAGCGGGACGTGATCGCTGTTCGGGTCGACGAGCCGCAGGAGAAGGTGGTCGACCTGCTGGCCCGGTTTGACTTCATCGCGATCCCCGTCGTCGACGACCATGCCCGGCTCGTGGGCATCGTCACCCACGACGACGTGCTCGACGCGGTTCGCCAGGAGGCGACCGACGAGGCCCAGATGAGCGCCGCGATCGCCCCGCTCGGCGAGAGCTACCTCGAGGCGGCGATCACCTCGATGACCTGGAAGCGGGGCGTGTGGCTGACGATCCTGTTCGCTACCGCCACCGTCACCGCCATGGTGCTCGCCAACTGGCAGCCCGTCGAGAGCCAGCTCTGGCTCGTGGCCTTCATCCCACTGGTGATCGCCAGCGGCGGCAACTCAGGCAATCAGTCAGCCACCCTCGTGATCACGGCCCTCTCCACCGGCGACTGCCGACTCTCCGACTGGCAACGGATCCTGCGGCGGGAGTTCGCACTGGGCACGCTGTTGGGCGTCCTCCTCGCCCTGCCCGGCTTCCTCCTGGCCCTCGCCTACGCCCCCACGGCCACCCAGGCACTCGTGATTCCGGCGACCATCTTCACGGTTGTGCTGATCGGTTCGATGGTCGGCTCGGTGCTTCCCCTCGTGTTTCGCTCACTCGGCCTCGACCCAGCGCTCATGAGCAACCCCTTCGTATCAGCCATCGTGGACGTGCTCGGCATCCTCATCTACATGGGCATCGCGATGGCCCTGCTGGGGTAGGACAGTCCGGGTCGGCGGGCAGAGACAATGAATCAGGTTTTCTTCTTCTTCTCGGATCCCGGATCTGGCTGGAACGCCGGCGGCAGCGGGTCGCCCCGCTTCTCGGCCTGCCCGCGGGTCGTGATGAAGATCTTCTCGCCGGCGGCCTCCGTGCGAACGATGTACACGAGCTTGCCGTCGGGGTTTGCCTGCGCGAGGATCAGGCGGAGGACATCCGCGGCAGCCTGATCCCGCTGATCCAGTCCGAACGACTGGTTCTGAGTGATCCCGTCGAGCTGGAGGTCGGTGCCGAGAATCTCCATCGGGAGGCCGGTCTCTTCGGCCAGCATCTCGATCGCCTTCTCGAGTGTGTCACGGGCAAAGACGAGCGTGATCTTTTTCTGCAGCTTGCCGAGGGCATCGGACGCCGAGGCAGCAGCGGGCTGCACAGGAGCGGCTGCCACGGCCGCTCCGGGCGTCTGCGCGACCGCGAGTTCCGTCGCCAGCGCGAGGTTGTGCCCCGCGTGCCGCGGCAGGTAGGCGTTGACCACGACTCCGTTGCCTTCGGTCCCAACCCGCATGTTGGCCGTGAGCGTACGGAGCATGCCTGGCAGCCGCATTACCAGCACGCGACCGTAAGGATTCGGATTGAGCAGGGCACAGTACTCCTCAACGGCGGGCGCCAGCTCATCGACGCGGCCGGCCAACTGCGGCGCCAGCACCATGGCAGGCGGATCCCGCTCGGCCACGGCGGCCAGTTCCAGGTAGGTGTTGGCCCCGAAGTGGGCCGAGAGCGACGCCCCCTTGATCGAATCGCCGAACAGGTCTTTCAGTGGCTTCGAGAGCTTGGCGAGCGAGCCGGCGAGCAGGCTTCGCCCCCGGTTGAGCAGGTAATAGGGCGAACCGAAGAGCGTGACGTGGCGATCAGCATCGAGCATCGAGGCGAGTATCTCGAGCTGCAGGGGCAGGTCGGCGCGCAGGACATCGGCGGGCCGCTCCTCGGCCGTGAGCGATTGCTTGACGATCGTGGTGATGAAGGGCTCGCGGACCGCCGGAGCCCCGGGCGTGGCCGGGATGTCGGTCGCCAATTCCGCATTGGAGGCGATCACAAGCACCCCGCCCCCGGCTGCAGACGGCACCCAGAAAGAAAATGGCTTGCCGATGTAGATCGTCTCGCCACTGACGACTTCTGGCGTGGTCGCCCCCCAGGCCGCACGCCGGGCTGCCTCGTCGGCCACCACCGTGCGGCCCTCGACGAGCCGCACGGCATACCCGCCAATCACGTTGTCGGCCTCGCCCGCCTGCCAGCCCGCCTGCACCGTCTCGATATCGGAGACCTGACAGCCGCAGAAGGAGGCCAGCTTGGCGAGCGCGCCCTCCACGAGCGGACCGAGCGACTTGAGGAACAGCCGTCCCTCCTTGTCGGCCGCCATGTCGGCCGGGCGGGCGAGCAGCACGAGCTGGGAACCGGGCGGAAGATACGCCAGCCGTGGCCTGGGGCCAGCGGTGGGAGAGGCCCAGGGAAGTGTGGCGTCCTCGACGACGATCTGCCGGGCCGCCACCACGGGCGGCGCGGGCTCGACGGCCGGCGGCAGACTCGGCTGCTCCCCCGGCTCATCGGCCGGTGGTGGTGACGGGGGAGTTGTCGGCGGATCGGTCTGCGTGACTTGTGGCGGTTCAATCAGGGGCGGCGAGAGAGGAGTCGACTCGAAGTCGATCCGACTGACGACAATCGCCACGACGCCGGCCAGGAAGGCCGCCGTCACCGCCCCGCCCAGCAGTCTCAGCCGGGCGGCCCGCCGCCTCATCATCCTCACAGCCGCTGACTCACCGGTCGACTCGCTAGCGGTCACCCGAACCGCCGCCGGCTGGGTCGTCACGGTGAAGTTCGGTAGCTCACCCGCCTCGCCCAGAGCCGGAAACCGGCCGACGCCCTCGGTCGCGGCAGCGACTGGCCGAGCCCCTCCAGACGGCCGGGTGGCGACCGGGGCCGTGCCGGCAAGGCCCAGACAGGCGGCGATTGCCTCGGCCGCCTCGGCTGCGGTCTGGTAACGGTCACTCGGATCGCGGGCCATGAGGTAGCCCACGAGCGTCGCCATTTCCGGAGACACCGCCGGCGGCCCGAGTGGCTTGGCACCGTCGCCAAACGCTGCCTGCCGGAGCGTCCGCTTGGCATCCCCTTCCCAGCACGGCGGCGTGCCGGAGAGCAACGCGTAGAGAATGGCCCCGAGCGAGTAGACGTCAGACCGCTGGTCGCAGACGGCCCCAGGCAGCGTCAACTCGGGTGCGACATACGCCGCCCGCCGGCCGAGCGCGGGAATCTCGTCGTCGTTGTTCCAGGGCTTCAAGGGCACGCGGTGCGGGTCGCCGGCAGATGGGAACTGAAGCAGCCGAACGCGGCCCGTCCGGTCCACGCCTCCAGGGGATGGTTCCCGCCGCAATCCGTCGAGCGACAGGCCGCCATGGATCGCTCCCCGGGAATGCAGGTCGGCGACGGCCCGGGCAAGCTGGGAGACGAGCACGCCCGCCTGAACCGCCAGCAGCGGCCCCAATCGTTCGAGCTCGTCGGCCAGATTCGTACCCGCCACCTGCTCGCAGACGATGAACCGCTTGCCATCGTGCTGCTCGAGGCTCCAGGTGCGGCTGAGCATCGGATCGGTCGTGGTGTTGGCCGCCGTGGTCCGGTGCACGATTTCCGTCCAGATGTCGAGCTCACGACACCGCTTGGAATCGAGGAGCACAAGACTCACGACCCGGCCTGAGGGGTCGTGCCGGGCGGTGAAGACGAGCTCGCTCCCGTCGCCGTCGTGCCGTTCGAGGAGTCGGTAGTCACCCAGAAAGAATGGGCCCAGGTTACCGATGCCCAGCCGCTTCGCCTGCCAGCGGGTGAGCACGCCCCGCTCGGCGAGCCAGCGGGCGATTCCTTTACCATCAACCCGGTCACGAGCCCCCGGATCGACGGCATGCTCGCGGCAGAGCGTCGCGACGGCCCCGGCATCGACCAGCCCGCTACGAACGAGCAAGTCCCAGAATTCAGCGACGGTAGGGGTGGGCATGGCGCGGACCTCAGACGTAGATGGTAACGATTTCTCAACTCCCCGACCGCAGCGACATTTCTTGTGGCGTCTGGTCGGCGGCGGCTATCATTCGGACCATTCCATCCCGCCTGCAGGAAGCGAGCCCGCCGTGCATGCCACCGACGCCACCCGCATCTACTTTGACCGGGCGGCCGGCGAACTCGACCTCTCGGAGAGCATGCGACGGCTCCTGTCGACAGCCAAGCGGGAGGTGCAGGTCCAGATTCCGATCGAGCGGGATTCGGGCGAACTCGCCACCTACATCGGCTATCGGGTGCAACACAACGACGCCCGCGGGCCGTTCAAGGGGGGCCTTCGCTACCACCACGAGGTCGACCTTGACGACGTCCGGGCCTTGGCGGCGCTCATGACCTGGAAGACCGCCGTCGTGAACATTCCCTACGGCGGAGCCAAGGGGGGTGTGGCGGTCGATCCCCGCGGCTGCTCGACCCGGGAACTCGAGCGGATCACCCGGCGATTCGTGGACGCGATCCACGACCTGTTCGGCCCCGACGTTGACATCCCGGCCCCCGACATGGGCACCAACGCCGACATGATGGCCTGGATCATGAACCAATACGGCAAGTACCACGGCTTCTCGCCGGCCTGCGTGACGGGGAAGCCCGTGGAGTATCACGGGATCCCGGGCCGCGAGGAGGCGACCGGCCGCGGCGTGGGGGCGCTCACGCTCAAGCTGCTCGGCCGGCTCGGCCGCCGGATTCCCGGCACCCGGATCGCCATCCAGGGCTTCGGCAACGTCGGCACCTACGCGGCCAAATTTCTCGCCGATGCCGAATGCCGGATCGTCGCCGTGGGCGACGCCTCGGCGGCATTCCACGCCTCGGCGGGGCTCGACGTGCTCGAACTCCTGCGGCATGCCCGCGAGCACGGCGGCCGACTGGCGGGCTTTGCCGGCGGCGACGCGATCACCGGCGAGGAACTGCTGGCGGCCGATTGCGACGTGCTCATCCCGGCGGCGCTGGGGGGGGTGATCACAAGCGGCAACGCGGCTGCCGTCAGGGCCCCGATCATCGTGGAGGCGGCCAACGGGCCGGTCCAGCCGGAGGCCGACGCGATCTTTACTGCGCGGGGCACGATCCTGCTGCCCGACATCCTCGCCAACGCCGGAGGTGTGACGGCCAGTTGGTTTGAGTGGGTGCAAAACCGCCAGCACTACCAGTGGGGCATCAACCGCGTTCGCCAGGAGCTTGACCGGATTCTGGGCGAGGCCTTCGAGCAGGTGTGGCAGCTGGCGCAGTCACGGCAGGTCTCGCTCCGCACCGCGGCCTACATGCTCGGCGTCGGCCGCGTCGCGCGAGCCACCGTCCTCGGCGGCGTGGCATAGGGGGGGCGGGGTTGGCGGGCGGGGTTGGCGGCATGGTCTGCTGGACGGCAGAAACACCTGCAGTCCCCGGGCTCGCGCCCGGGGCTTGTATGCGGGCTAGCCCTTCTACCGGTGTCGGCTACCCGGCGGCGGTACACCTAGTACCACTCGCCCCGCAGCCAGTCGGAGACGAGGCCGATCTGCTCGTCGGAAAGGAGCGGCACGGAGCCGGCCGCCTTGCCGTAACTCGGCATCCGATCGTTCGTGTCACCATAGAATCGCTCGTGTGTCGGATCGGTGATGATCCCCACGAGCCACTCGCGGCTCCCCCAGCCGGTGAGGTCGCAGGCAGCGCCGAGATCGGTGCCGTTGTCGCCGAAGCGGTGGCAGCTCCCGCACCGCTCGTCGCTGGCCACGAGTTCACGGCCGCGGGCGATCCGGTCGGCCGGCGTCGCGGCATCGCCGTGGCCCGCCTCTGCGGCCATCGCCACGATGACCGCCTCGATGTCGGCGGGCTTCCAGGTCTCATCGTCCTGGAGATCTTCCTGGACGAAGTTCACCATCTCGCCGTCCTTGTGGGCCGTGTTGCCAAAGTAGGCAGGCCCCGCCACCTGCTCCGGGTCGAGCAGCCCCCTCATCCAGGCGGCCGTGCCGAAGCCGTAGAGGTTGGCGGCCGACGACGCGGCGAGCACGGCCTCGGCATCTGGGCTCGCCGGATCGACATGGGCATGGCAACTTCCGCAGTGCTGGGCGAAGAGCCGCGGCCCCTGCGAGAGCGGGTCGCCGCGGACAAGCTCGAGGGCGCCCCCCGGCGGGATTCCCTCCGGCCGGCCGGCCAGCTCGATGGCCCGCTCGCCGTCGGCCCGGGCCGTCTTTAATGCCGCGAGGAAGGCCTCGGACCGGCGGAGCTTCTCGACCGTGGGAAACTGCTTGGCGATCGCGGCGGCCCGCTGGGCGTCGCCACCGACCGCCGCAAGCAGCTTCGTTTCGTCTCCCTCGGTCTCGGCGAAGAGTCGCGTTGCCTCGGCGTGCTTCTGCTTGTCGGTCCAGAGGGCGGAGTAGTCTTCGTCGAGGGCCAGGCCGGTGAGCACCGCCACACCGGCGAACAGGCCGACCGTGAAGGCCACGTTGAATCGGTGGCCGAGCTTCCAATTGCCGAGGATCGGCATCAGAAACATGACGGCCATGATCAGCCCCGGCACCACGATCGCGCCCAGAAACTCGCCGCTGGCCCCCCAGCCCTCGAACACTTTCAGGAATTGGAACAGGAACAGGAAGTACCACTCCGGCCGGGCCGCGGCGTAGGGCAGCGAGGGGTCGGCCGGGGCGCCGAGCTCGGCCCCAACGTGCCCCCAGTCGACCTCGCCTCCGGCAAGCATCGTCCGCACGGCCGGCACAAGGATCACACCGAGCACCACCGCCATCACGGCGAGCATCGCCACGGTGTCCTTGAGGAGCTGATCGGGCCAGAACATCCCGTCGGGCCGCGTGATCGGCTGCTTGGCATGGAGGCCGTGCTTGCGAAACAGGGCCAGATGCACGACGAGAAACAGCACGAGCGTGGCCGGCAGGAATCCGGCATGGATCGCGAGGAAACGGGTCAGCGTGTGGTGGCCGTAGTCGGGGCCGCCCACGACAAGCTGCTGGACCGCCGGACCCACCAACGGCACAAGGCCGGCCAGGTTCGTGGCCACCCGCGTGGCCCAGTAGCCCTTTTGGTCCCAGGGGAGCAGATAGCCGGTGAGCGCCATCCCCAGGACGAGCATCATGAGCACAAGTCCCATCCAGAAATTGACTTCCCGGGGCGCCCGGTAGGCCCCGTCGATCACCACCTGCAGAAGATGGAGCGCGAGCAGCACCACCATCGCATGGGCCATGAAATGGTGAATGCCGCGGAGGAGCCAGCCGCCGGTCATTTCGTGCTGGATGTACCAGACGCTCTCCCAAGCGGTCTGGGCGCTGGCGGAGTAGCTCGCCCACAGGAAGAGCCCCGTGATCAGCTGCGTCATGAAGGCGAACACGAGCGTGCTGCCCCACACGTACCGCCAGCGGGCTCCGCCCGGCACCCGCTCGAAGAGCGCCTCGCGGACGAGCCCCCGCCAACCGGTGCGGCTGTCGAGGAAGTCGCCGAGCCGCGTGACCGGCCCTGGCCGCCGCGACTGTGTCGTTGTGCCCATGCCGCTTGCGTCCTTCATGGCCGGGCCACCTTGCCGGCGATGCCGGTGTAGAAGTTTTCCCACTTTACCGCCACCTCGCCACTCTCGCCCACGCGGCACTCGAGCGCATCCATCGGCCGGGGAGAGGGACTCGGCTCGACGATCCCGCCGGCGAGTGTGAATGCGCTATTGTGACAAGGGCAGCGGAAGGAGCGGGCCCCGGGCTCAAGTTCGACGAAGCAGCCCGCGTGGGGGCAGGTGGCCGTGAGCGCCTCCACCGTCTGCGATCCCTTCTGCCGACACAGATAGACCGCCCCGATCGGCTCCCGGGCGAAACCCGTCCAGGCGTCCATCCGCTCCGACACGACCGCAAACTGCCGCGGCACGCCGTCGTCCGGCACCGCCGAGAGTTCCGTGATGGGAAGGAACGTGGCCGCCGCCCCCTTCCGCCGCAGGGGATCGAGGAAGGCCCACACGCCAGCCGCCACCGGCACAAGCGTAGCCAGACCGCCGCAGACGAGGGCCGCCGCCTTGGCGAGGAAGTCACGCCGCGAATCTCCGGCGGCAGGTTGGGGGCTGGGCCTGTGGTTGTTCATGTCGCCTCTCGCTCCGGTGCTCCGGTGTTCATGCCCCGGCGGGCCTCAGCCCATCCGGGCCTCCCAGGCCTCGTCCAACGCCGCGGTCACCCGGTCGTGAGCCGCTTCGAACGGCCCGTCGAGGATCGCTCCGGCCGCCGCCTTGTGACCGCCGCCGCCGAACCGGCCGGCGAGCGTGCTGCAATCGACCGGACCGCGGCTGCGAAAGCTCACTTTGATCCGCCCGTCGGGCTGCTCGATCAGAATCGCGGCCGCCTCGGTACCTTTGACCGCAAGGGTGAGGTTGATCAGGTCTTCGGTGTCGGCAGAAACCGCCCCCACCTCCTTGATGTCCTGCAGCCGCACCTGCGAATAGATCACGCGGCCGTCATGGGAGGTGCTCGCTCCGGCGAGCGTGCGGCCCACGAGCCGGAGCCGGGCGAGCGTGTCCTGCTCAAATAGTTCGCGGTAGATGTCGGTTGGGCTAGCGCCGGCGTCGACCAGCCGGGCCGCCACCCGGAAGCTCTCCCCCGAGACCGACGGAAACCGGAACCCGCCGGTGTCGGTCGAGAGACCGGCGTAGATCGGCGTGGCGATCGGCTCGGTGAAGGGCACCCGCAGCCGAAGGCCAATCTCGTAGACAATTCTCGCCGTGGCCTCGGCGGATGTGTCTTTGAACCACATGTCGCAAAGGTCGTCCTCGCTGACATGATGGTCGATGACGAGCACGCGGTCCCGCATCGATTTTGCGACGTCGGCCATCGCCCCGAGTTGGGCGAAGGCGCTTGTGTCGAGCACCACGAGCAGGTCGCGATCCGCCAGGTCGGCGGGCCTGACGCCACCGGCGAGGCTTTCGAGCCGGCCGGTCGGGTCGATCCACGCAAGGCTCGGCGGGGTCGCCTGGGCGTTGACGATCCGCACGTCCTTGCCGATGGCGGTGAGGATACCCGCCAGGCCCAGCTCGCTTCCGAGCGCATCACAGTCGGGGCGAACATGGCTCGTAAGCACGAACCGCTCGCGGCTTTTGAGAAGATCGAGAAGGCTAGCCCAGTCGAGTCGCATCGTGTCTCCGGTGGATGGTGGCGGCCTCAGCCGGCGGCGATTGCCAGAGCGTGGGCCACATCGGCAGCGAGCTGGCTTTGAAGTTCGTCGGCCGAGGCAAACTTTCGAGTGTCCCGCAGCCGCATGAGGAAGTCAACGTCGAGCGTGCGGCCATAGAGGTCGCCTGTGAAACCGACAAGGTGAACCTCGACAGTAGGAATCGTGGTGTCGAAGGTGGGGGCCGTTCCGACGTTGACCGCCGCAGGATGCCAACGATTCGTGGTGTCACCCGCGACCATGGCCCGGGCCGCATACACGCCGCTCGCCGGTAAAAGTGTAGCCACGGCGCCGAGGTTGGCCGTAGGAAAGCCGAGGCCCGCGCCCCGCCCTGCCCCAGCCACAACGATCCCGCGGAGGCGGTAGGGAGCCGTCGCAAGTGCCGCCGCCGCCGACACGTTACCGGCGGCCACCAGCGCCCGCAGCCGTGAGCTCGAGACCGGCTCGCCGTCCACGACCACCGGAGGCACCACTTCGAGCGTCGCCGCATCAGCCGCGGCCAGCTGCCCCAGCAGCGACACGTCGCCAGCCCGCCCGGCCCCGAATCGGAAGTCCTCTCCTTCAACGAAGGCCACTCCGCCGAGCCGGCCACGGAGAATTGTCGAGTAGAAATCCGCGGCCGTGAGGGCCACGAGCGCCGCGTTGACCGGCTGCACGAGCACGGCGTCGAGCCCCAGGCCCAGGAGCAATTCAGCCCGGCGGGCGGGCGTGGTGAGGGGCGCGGGCGCCGCTCCCGGCCGCACGAGGCTCGCCGGGTGGGGGTCGAACGTGAGGGCGATCGCCGGCACGCCCGCTGCGGCGGCGGCCACCTGGAGCGTCCGCGCGATCGCGGCGTGGCCGAGATGAACGCCGTCGAAGTTGCCAACGGCCACCGCTGAGGCAGCCAGAGGCGGCGTGCACTCGGGCGAACCGAAGACGAACGGATCGGAAAGCGGCACGGGCGCGTGGGCAGGAGATGGCGGACGGACCATAACAAAACACTAGTTAATGTACCCGATCCGGCGAGGTATGATGGGAATTTGCCGCCCGGGAATCCAACGTGGACCAACCGCACGACGAACGCCAGATCTGGCTCTCCCCCGACATGGCCTGCCGGCTGGCGGCCATCGATATCGGCTCCAACAGCGTCCGCCTGTTTGTGGCTGAGGCCCTTCGCGGCGGCGCCTACCGGATCCTCGACGAGGAGCGGGAGCCGACGCGGCTCGGCCGCAGCGTCTCCTCGCTGGGAAGGCTCGACGACGAGTCGATGGAGAAGACGCTCGCCGCCCTGCGGTCGTTCAAGGAGATCGCGGCCGGCTACCAGGTTTCCATGCTCCGGACGATCGCCACCTGCGCTGTCCGCGAGAGCCGCAACGGTCCTGAATTCTGCCGCCGCGTCCGCGAGGAGGTGGGCCTCGAGATTGAGGTGATCTCCGGCGAGCGGGAGGCCCGGCTGGCCTTCGCGAGCGTCCAGAACGCCTTCGATCTGGCTGGCCGCAACGTGGTGGTGGCCGACATCGGCGGCGGCAGCACCGAGATCGTGTTCGCGACCGGCAACCTCATCGAGTCGATCTTCTCGACGCCACTCGGCGCCGTGCGGCTCACCGAGCAGTTCTCCCTGGCCGACCCGCAGGACGCCGCCGCCTTCCAGCAGTCGCTCGACCAGCTCGAGGCGGAAATCACCACGGTCCTCAAGAAGCAGACCGCGCGGCCGCTGTTTGCCCCCCACCTGCTCGTCGGCTGCGGGGGCACCTTCACCACGCTCGGCGAGGTCGTGATGGCGGCCAAGCGGGCAGCCAACCTGCCGGTGGCCGGCTACCAGGTCTCGCACGCGGAGGTCCGCCACCTGCTCGACCGCCTGCGAAAACTTCCGCTGCGGGCCCGTCGTGCGATGCCCGGCATGACGCCCGACCGGGCCGACATCATCATCGCCGGCCTCTCGATCGTCGACGCGCTCATGAAGCGGTTTCGGGTGAACCTCCTGGCCGTGCACACCCGCGGCGTCCGCGACGGCCTCGTGCGGGAGATGATCGACGAACTGCAAGAGGCAGCCCAGCCGGTGGGAGATGAAGCGGCGCTACGGGAGGCCGCCATCGAACGGCTGGCCGCCGCCTGCTCCGGCGAGCTGGAGCACGGCCGGCAAGTGGCGCTGCTGGCCGGGCGGATCTTCGAGCAGCTCGCCGAGCCACTTGAATTGCCCCCCGGCGACCGGCTGCTGCTTGAGTGCGCCGCCCGGCTTCAGGACGTGGGCTACGTCATCAACTACGACCAGCACCATAAGCACAGCTACCATCTGATCCGCAACAGCCGCCTGGCTGGACTGCGGCCGCTTGACCTCGAAATCGTGGCCAATGTGGCCCGCTACCACCGCGGGGCGTTGCCGAAGCGAAAGCACGAGAACCTCGCCCGGCTCTCCTCGGAAGACCAACGCCGGGTGCAACGGCTCGCGGCGATTCTCCGGCTGGCCGGCGGCCTCGACCGCAGCCGCACGCAGCAGGTCCGCGACGTGCAGGCGACGATCGGCGAGGGGGGCGTGCGGCTCGACGTGCTCGCCGAGCAGGAGCCGCAGGCCGACATCTGGGGCGCTGAGCGACGGACCGAACTCTTCGAGAAGGCCTTCGGCCTGCCCGTGGAAGTCTGCTGGACAGTCGCCACTTCCACCGCAGGGGAAGCGGTCTAGAGTCCGCTACAACCGCCGCAGACCGCAGGGCCATGCCCGCCTGGCTCCCGCCAAAGGCCGAGGCCGCTCCACGACGATAAGGACAGAAGCCGGGGTGTGGCTCTTCGGGCTCATTGCCTGCGGCTCGGCCCCGACTGGTCAATCGAGTCCTGTGAGCCTCGTCATGAGTCGATTCTTTACAGCCACATTCGTCGTGCTCACCGCGACTACGGTCTGCCTCCCAGCCCAGGCCGCCGGTGGCCGGTGGTTTCGGGGAGCTCGCTCGCCCGCCTCGACCGGCACGCCGCAGAATCAGGCTCCCTATCAGCCCGGGGCGAGCCCTTACGAGACGGCCCACGGCACGCGGCCGAAGTACTTCGTTCCGCCGACCAACCCGCGAACGCCGACCTGGAAGACATATGGCACGCCCCCGGGGGTCGTCCCCGGCGACTGGCCCACGTATGCTCCCCTTGGATTCGGCGGCTACCGCTTCCCAGCGAACGGGGCCCAGGCCTACCGCTAGGCGGCCGCGGCCTCCCGCCGACTTTTGCAGTCTTTTTGCGGGGCTCCGGGCTGCACCTGCCATCTGAATAGTGCGGCTCCGCCAAAGTGGCTGATCCTCGTCCTTATGCCGCATCAGTGACTGATTGCCCGTGACTGGCATAGAAGCCCCGGGCGCGAGCCCGGGGACTGCGGGAACAAAGGCCACCCCGCTAGCCACCTCCTAGCCCGCGCACGAACCGGCGCAGGGCGGATACCATTCGCCTACCCAGCCCCCTTGAAACGGGTGGGTCCGGGAACGCAAAGATGTCTCGCACATCCTCGTCGAGGGTCACCCAGTCCACTTCATGGTCGAGCTCAGGTCCGGAAGTGGACTGTGGCGGCCCGGACTCTCCGAGCAGCCAGAGGGCCCCAAGATCCTGCGCTACCGCCATTGCCGAACGGCACTTTGGGCATGTTCCGGTCCGGCCCCCTGCGGTGAGCGGCAACTTGAGCATCGCGGCGCACTGCGGGCAGAGCAGGCGGGCAACCTCCCGCTCGCCGGTCAGCTGCGGCACCCCTCCGAGCGCAGCCGCGGCGAAGGCCTGGCAAGAGGAGAATCGGTCTTCTGGTAGCTTCGCCAGGCCGCGATGGACCGCGGCAAAGAGCGTCGGCGGGACGCCCGGGTGGGCCGCCGCCAGGGATGGGGCCGGCTGCGTGAGCACCTCAACGATCACCTTCGCCATCTCGCCGCGAAACGGCCGGATCCCGGCCACGATCTCGTAGACCATCACGGCGAGCGCGTATTGGTCGGCCCGGCCATCAATCGGCTGGCCGTTACCGAACTGCTCGGGCGCCATGTAGTCTGGTGTGCCGATCCCCATCTGGGTTCGGGTGAGGGGCTGGTCATCGTCGGGAAGAACGCTCTCGGCGACAATCTTCGCGATCCCGAAATCCCCCAGATACGCAGTCCATAATCCATCAAAGAAGATGTTGGCCGGCTTTACGTCGCGATGGATGACGCCGCGGGCATGGGCGTGGTCGAGGGCCTCCGCCACCGCAGGCAGCCAGAGATGGAGCATGCCCGGGGGGTTCGGGAGCGGCTTACTATGCTCGTCACGGAGCTGCCGGTTCGCGAGCGTTCCCCCGGGGAGAAAACGCATCACCACATACGGGCTGCCCTCGTGTTCTCCCGCGTCGTGGATCGGCACGATGTGCGGGTGGGCAAGCTGCTTGAGGAGGCGGATTTCCCGCTGGAAGCGTTCGGCAAACCGTGGGTCCTCGAGCAACAACGGCCGCGGGATCTTGATCACGACCGGAACACCCGACCGGGCATCCCACGCCCGGTAGGCATCCGCCATCCCGCCAGTACCCAAGCGGGAGATGATCCGGTAGCGGCCGGCAATCACGACGCCGATCCATTCGTTCTTGGATTCGCATGGGGGCATGGTGGCGGCCCGTGACGGTAGCCTGGACAAGCTGCGAGCCTTCACTCGCACTCGGTTTCTCGCCCGTGCCCAAACAAAAAACTTGTCAGCGGCCTGAACTCACATTAGCCTACCCCCCAGACTAGATGCAGGCACTACCCCTCGGGTGGAATGCCTGAAGGCGGTTTGAAAACTTCCTCCCGCGGACCCCTCCCGTGGCTGATGCATCCAGTATTTCCAACGATCCCGGCACGATCCTCGACAGCTTCGAGGGGGTGCCACTGATTGGATCGCTCCTCGAAGCCCGCCCCCTGGCCGAGTTCACCGGGGAGCGGCTCTATCAGTCGCCCTACCGCTGGACCGCCCCGCGAATCTTGATCTGTGATGATGGCTCCCTCGATACCGGGGAGCAGGTCTACGTGCGGTCCGACCGGATCACGATCGGCCGCACCAAAGGGGAGATCACGATCGGCCATGACATCGCCATGTCGGCCACTCACGCGGAGATTGTCCGCGAGGACTTCGGCGGCCAGCATGCCTGGGTGCTTCATGACCTGGGCAGTTCCAACGGCACCCTCGCCCGCGTCAGGCGGGTCACGCTCGATCCCAACAAGACAATCCTGCTCGGCTCTCGTCGCTACCATTTCGAATCGGGGGAGCCTGCGGTGTCCGCGTTGACGGGCGGCCCGCAGCCTGAGACCGTCCGCCTGGACAATCCGACCGGCAGCCCTTCGGGTGGCCTGGCATCGCTCGTCGAGAACATGTCTCCCCAGTCCACTGGCGGAAAGCGGCACCCATTTCGGCACTTTCGGATGACGATCGGCCTGCCCGGCTTCGACAACGATATCCAGCTCAATGACCCGTGCATCGCCCCGCTGCATGCGGTCGTCACCCGGGACGCCGGCGGGGCATGGCAACTCGAGGCCCAGCCCTCCCTCAACGGCGTCTGGGTGCGGGTGAATTCCGTGCGACTCACCCACGGCTGCCTGATTCAATGCGGTGAGCAGCGATTCCGGATTCTGCTCTGAATCGGCCCGGGGGTCGTCCCCGGCGACTGGCCCACGTATGCTCCCCTTGGATTCGGCGGCTACCGCTTCCCAGCGAACGGGGCCCAGGCCTACCGCTAGGCGGCCGCGGCCTCCCGCCGATCCGGGAGCCCGCCCACGTGTCTGCCCGGTCGTTGGAGTTGCTCGAGGTCACCGCCTCAGGGCTGTACTGTGCCGCCGGCGGCTTCTTCGTTGATCCGTGGCGGCGGGTCGAGCGGGCCGTCATCACCCACGCCCACGCCGACCACGCTCGGAGCGGCTGCGGCCGCTACCTCTGCGCCGCCCCGGGCAAGCACGTGCTGCGAACCCGGATGGGGAGCAACGCCACGATCGACACGCTCCGCTACGGCGAGACGACCTCAATCAACGGTGTGACCGTCTCACTCCACCCGGCCGGCCACGTGCTCGGCTCGGCGCAGGTGCGGATCGAGCACTGCGGCCAGACCTGGGTGGTGACCGGCGACTACAAGCTCGGACCCGATCCCACCTGCGCTCCATTCGAGCCGGTGCCGTGCGACGTGCTCGTGACCGAGAGCACCTTCGGGCTGCCGGTCTACCGCTGGCCCGACCCGGCGACCGTGGCCGGCGAAATCAACGCCTGGTGGCGGACCAACCGCGACGCCGGCCGCACGAGCGTGATCCTTGCCTACGCCCTGGGGAAGGCCCAGCGGATCGCAGCGCTTGTCGATCCGGAGATCGGGCCGATCGTGGCCCATGGCGCGGTCATGAAGCTCTGCGAGGCCTACCGGGCCAGCGGCGTACGGCTGCCGCCGATCGACCGCGTGCCGCCGCGGGCCCGCAAGGTCGGCGGCGGCCGGGCGCTCGTGATCGCGCCGCCAAGCGTGCTCGATGGCCCGTGGCTCAAAATGTTTGGCGCAACGGCGACCGCGGTGGCCTCCGGCTGGATGACCATCCGCGGCGTCCGCCGCCGCCGCGGCGTCGAGCAGGGCTTTGTGCTCTCCGACCACGCCGACTTCCCCGGGCTGCTCGCGGCGATCGAGGCCTCCCGGGCCGGCCGCGTGCTCGTCACGCACGGCTTTGCCGACGTGCTGGCCCGGTTCCTCCGCGAACGCGGACTCGACGCCGAGCCGCTCGCCACCCGGTTCACAGGCGAGGCCCCGCCCGACGCGGCCAGCGACGAGCACGGTGAACCTGACGAGCCTGACAAGCATGACGAGCCTGACGCCAAAGACGGTGCCGCATGAAGGCCTTCACCGATCTCTACTGGCGGCTCGACGCGACCACGAAGACGCAGGAGAAGGTGGCCGCGCTTGTGGACTATTTTCAGGCGGCCGATCATGCCGATGCGGCCTGCGCGATGGGCGTGCTCTGCGGCGGCCGTCAGCTGCGGGCGGTTTCCACGACGCAGCTGCGTGAGTGGGTCGCTGCCGCAACCGGTCTGCCCGCGTGGCTCGTCGAGGAGTGCTACGCCCATGTCGGCGACCTCGCCGAGACGCTCGCGCTTCTGCTGCCCGACGACCAGCCGGCCTCCGACGCCGCCCCCCGGCCCGGCCTGGCCATGACGATGGCCGACACCATCCACTCCCTGCACACCGCCGACGAAGCCCGCAAGCGGGAGGTGGTCACGGCCACCTGGCGGCGGCTGGCCCCGCGGGAGCGGATCGTGTGGCATAAGCTCGTCACCGGTGGGTTGCGGGTCGGTGTTTCCCGCACGCTCGTCGCCCGCGCACTCGCCGAGGTGGCGGGCGTCGAGCCCGCCGTGATGGCCCATCGGCTGATGGGGGGCGGGCCTGCCGACACCGCCGGGTTCGCGGCCCTGCTCGAACCGGTTACGGCCACCGACGACCGGCGACCGTATCCCTTCTTTCTGGCCTCGGCCCTCGACCGCGGCGACACGGCCGGCGTGGCCGCCGACCTCGGGGCCGCTGCCGCGTGGCAGGCGGAGTGGAAGTGGGACGGGATGCGGGCCCAGATCGTCCGGCGGGGCGACGACGTCACGATCTGGAGTCGCGGCGAGGAGCTCGTCAACGAGGCCTTCCCCGAGGTCGTCGCCGCGGCCACGGCCTTGCCTGCCGGCACCGTGCTCGATGGCGAGCTGCTGGCTGTCGGGCCCAGGGCCGGCGGCTCGCCGGTGCAACTGCTTGGCTTCGCCGCCCTCTCGAAGCGGAGCGGCCGCCGCCGGGTGCCCAAGAAGATCCTCTCCGAGATTCCCTGCGTGTTCGTAGCCTACGACCTGCTGGAGCAGGGCGGACACGACCTGCGGCCGCTGCCACTGGCCGACCGGCGCCGGCTTCTCGACGAGCTCATACCGGCCTGCTTCGCCGCGGCTACCGCCGGGCCGCCCGCCATCGAGACCTGCCTCTACCGATCCCCGCTGGTGGAGGCCGACTCGTGGGACCAGCTCGCCGCCCGGCGGGCCGAGTCCCGTGAACGCGGCGTCGAGGGCTTGATGCTCAAACGCCGCTCGAGCCCCTACGGCACCGGCCGCACCCGCGGCGACTGGTGGAAGTGGAAGATCGAGCCGCTCGAGATCGACGCCGTGCTCCTCTACGCCCAGGCGGGCCACGGGCGGCGGGCCGGCCTGCACAGCGACTACACGCTCGGCGTCTGGGACGGTGACCGCCTGGTCACGGTGGCCAAGGCCTACTCCGGACTCACCGACGCGGAGATCGTGGAGATCGACCGGATCGTGCGGGCCACCACGGTCGAGCGGCACGGGCCGGTGCGGATCTGCACACCCACGCTCGTGATGCAGCTGGCCTTCGAGGGTGTGGCGGCCTCCACGCGGCACAAGTCGGGCGTGGCGGTTCGCTTTCCACGGATCGTTCGCTGGCGACGGGACAAGCAGCCCGCAGACGCCGACACGCTCGACGACCTCAAGCGGATGCTCTGAGGGCCGCTCCATGCTCTCGCATCCTGGCGCTGGCGTGAAAATAGAAGCCCCAGGGCGCAAGCCCGGGGACATAGAAGCCCCAGGGCGCAAGCCCGGAGACATAGAAGCCCCAGGGCGCAAGCCCGGGGACATAGAAGCCCCGGGGCGCAAGCCCGGGGACATCAGGTCGCATGGCCATCCCGTTGGCCATCCCACCCAGAGACAGGCGCCGGGTAACGGCATGGTGGCCCCGCCGATCCGCCACGTCACAGTCCCCCGGCTCGCGCCGGGGGCTTTTATGACCCAGTCCCCTGAGACAAAAAGTCTGCACCACTGGCGGTTTTTGCCCTGCGAATTCCGGGCTCCGCTGCGGGCAGGCTGCCATCCCGCCGCCGCGAGCCGGCCGACCGGCTACGCTGCGGGAATGCCGGCCACGCCCCGCACACCAGCGTCGTCCCGCTCCGGTCGCCGCCGACCACCCGCGGCGGCAACGCCCGCGAACGTCGACGAGGCCATCGCGATTCTGCGTGGCTGGTTCGCCGACCGAGGCTGGGAGCCCTTTGACTTTCAGGAGGAGGTCTGGCGGGCGATGCACGCCGGCACGAGTGGCCTCCTCCACGCCCCAACGGGCACGGGCAAGACGCTCGCCGCCTGGCTCGGCGGGGTCATCCGGCTGATCGGATCACCTGACGCCGCGGCGGCCGACGGCCTGCGGGTCGTGTGGATCACGCCGCTGCGGGCGCTCGCTGCCGACACGGCCGCCGCGCTCGAGGAGCCGCTTGAATCCCTGCGGCCGCTCACTGCCGGCCTCTCGGTCGGCATCCGCACTGGCGACACGAGCCAGGCCGACCGCCGTCGGCTCCGCGACAACTGGCCGACGGCGCTCGTCACGACGCCCGAGACGCTCTCTATCCTCCTGTCGCTCGAGACTGCGTCCGAAATCTTCGCCGCGCTCGACACGGTCGTGGTCGACGAGTGGCACGAACTGCTGGCGACGAAGCGGGGCGTGCAGACGGAGCTGGCGCTATCGCGGCTGAAGGCCATGCGGCCCGGCCTCGTCACCTGGGGGCTCTCGGCCACGCTGGCGAACCTCGGCGAAGCCGCCGCGGCGCTCGTCGGGCCAGCCGCCGCCGGTGCGGCCCGAATCGTCTCGGCCGCGATTCCCCGGAAGCTCGAGATCGAGACGCTCATCCCCGAACCGATGGAGCGGTTTCCCTGGGCCGGCCACATGGGGATGCGGCTCTTGCCCCAGGTTGTTGCGGCGATCGACCGGGCCGCGACCTCACTCGTTTTTACCAACACCCGCTCGCAGGCCGAGCGGTGGTTCGACGCGATCCGGCAGGCGCGGCCCGACTGGAAGCACACCCTCGCGCTCCACCACGGCTCGGTTGACCGTGAGCTCCGCACCGCCGCCGAGCAGGGCCTCAAGCGGGGCACGCTCAAGTGCGTCGTAGCCACCTCGAGCCTCGATCTGGGCGTCGACTTCGGGCCGGTGGATCAGGTCTTCCAGGTGGGCAGCCCCAAGGGGATCGCTCGGCTTCTCCAGCGGGCCGGCCGCAGCGGCCACGCGCCAGGCGCCACCGGCCGGCTCGTCTGCGTGCCCACCCATGCGCTCGAACTCATCGAGTGTGCCGCCGCCCGCGGGGCCGCCGAGCAGGGCACAGTCGAGGCCCGGTCGCCGCTCACAGCCGCGCTCGACTGCCTCGCCCAACACATCGTCACAGTCGCCTCGAGCGGCGGCTTCCGCGAGGCCGAACTCCGCACCGAGGTGGCCTCGACGCTCGCCTACGCCAGCCTCGACGACGCCTCCTGGACCTGGGCGATGGACTTCGCCGCCCGCGGCGGGCCCGCCCTGGCCGCCTATCCCGACTTCGCCCGGATCAAGGAGCGGTTTGGTCGCTGGTACGTGGCCAGTCCCGCCATCGCCCGCACCCACCGGATGGGAATCGGCACGATCTCCGGCGACGCGACCGTCGAGGTCAAGTGGCTCCGTGGCGGTCGGCTGGGCACGGTCGAGGAGTCGTTCGTCTCGCGACTCAAAGAGGGAGATAGGTTCCTGTTTGCGGGCAAGCCGCTGGTGCTGTTCCGGTTCGACGGCCTCACCGCCTGGGTGAAGCGATCGCGGTCTCCCGCCCCGCTCCAGGTGCCCCGCTGGAACGGCGGCCGGATGCCGCTGACCACGCTCCTCTCCGACGCCGTCCTCGATCTTGTCCGAGGGGCGACCCAGCCGCACGCGAGCGTGCCCCGCGAGGTGAAGGCGGTGCTGCCGCTGCTCGAGACCCAGGCCCGCTGGAGCCGCCTGCCCGATCGCGACACGCTCCTCATCGAGCGGTGGCGGGGCCGCGACGGCGAGCATGCCTTCGTGTTCCCGTTCGCCGGCCGGCTCGTCCACGAGGGACTGGCATCGCTCATCGCCTGGCGGCTGGCCAGCCGGAAGCCGAGCACGCTCACGCTCGCCTTCAACGACTGGGGTTTTGAGATCGCCGGCCGTGACCAGTTGCCCGGCTCAGCGCGGGAGTGGCGGCGGCTCTGCGCGCCGGAGAACCTGCTCGACGACCTTGTGAACTGCCTCAATTCCACGGAGATGGCCCGCCGTCACTTCCGCGAGATCGCCCGCGTGGCCGGGCTCGTGCGGGGGGGCGGCCGCGGAGACCGGCAGACGCAGGCCTCGGCCGGCCTGATCTTCGATGTGCTCGTCGAGCACGACGCCGGCAACATGCTCCTCGAGCAGGCCCGCCGCGAGGTGCTCGAGCGGCAGTTCGAGTTTCGCCGGCTTGCCGCGGCGGTCGACCGAATCGCCACGCAGGAGATCCACATCGTCGACACGCCCCGGCTCACGCCGCTGGCCTTCCCGATCTGGGCCGAGTTCATCCAGTCGCGGCTCACGACCAAAGACTGGCTCACGCGGATCACCGACATGGCCCGCGAGCTCGAGGAGGCGGCCGAGGGGTAGGTGGGAAGACCCCACATCCAGGCAAATCTCAGCCCATCAACACACAGGTTTGAGTCTCTCTCTCCAACAGGCCGTGTCGTATAACCTTTTGAATCCACGGACCGTTTCCGCATGCAGATCACCGCCGTCGCTTCCGCCGCCGACGCTCCTGCCGTCGCCGCCGATATGGTGCTTCTGCCGGGGAGGGCGGCGTTTCTGCCGGCCACGGCCACGCTGCTCGTGGCCGATCTCCACCTCGGCAAGGCGGCTACGTTTCGCAGCCACGGGATCCCGGTGCCCGAGGGCTCAGCGCAGAAAGACCTCACCCGGTTGGCGATGCTCGTGGCGGCGACCGCCGCCCGCCGGCTGATTGTGCTCGGGGATCTCTTCCACGCCCGAAGCGGCTGCACCGGCGAAGTGTTCGCCGAGTTTATCGCAGCCCGGAGCCGGTTTGCCGACACAGAGGTGTTGCTTGTGGCGGGCAACCACGATCGCTCGGTCGGCCGGCTGCCGCCGGGCCTGGGCATCGACTCGCTGCTGCGGACCCACGACGAGCCCCCCTTCCACTTCGTCCACGAGCCGGGCACGCCTCTGCCGGAGCCCGGCCGCGACGAGCCGTTCACGATCGCCGGCCATATCCATCCCACGATCGCCGTCACCTCGCCCTCCGGTGACCGGCTCGTCGACCGTTGCTTCCTGGCCCAGCCCGGCCTGGTCGTGATGCCCGCCTTCGGATCTTTCACGGGCGGTCACCGCATCACGCCGACGGCCGAGGCCCGGATCTGGATCGCCCGCGACGACGGCGTCGTGGAGGTCACCCGGATCGTGCGGCCAGAGCGAGGCTAAAGCCGACATGCAGCCGGTCGAGCAGGTCGCGGGCGGTCATTGAGATCTGGCCCACGTCGGCGGCGGCCGCATCGCCGGCGGCACCGTGCACCCAGACCCCGAGCCGGGCGGCCGCGAAGGGTTCCATTCCTTGGGCAACAAGCGCCACGATCACGCCGGTGAGCACGTCGCCGGTGCCTGCCGTGGCCATGCCGGGGTTGCCTGTCTCGTTTTGAGCCTCCCGCCGCGGGTCGATCACACGCGTGGCGGCTCCCTTGAGGACCACGACAACGTCGGCCGCAGCCGCGAACTCCCGCGCCAGCTCGGCCAGCCGGCCGCGATCACAGGCCTCGGGTCGGGCCGGGTCCCAGCCGGCCAGCCTGAGCATCTCGCCGGCGTGCGGCGTGACGATCCGCGGTGCGGCATGGCTACGGCGGTCGGCCGGCAGCATCTCGGAGAGTGCCCAGAGCGCGTCGGCGTCGAAGACGGCCGGCACGGGCGACTCCCGCCACAGCCGCGCGACGAGCGAGACCACGTCGGGGGAGCGGCCCATCCCCGGGCCGACCGCCAGCGCCGTCGCAGCGGCGGCGCGGGCTGAGATTGTCTCCCCCGCCGCGGCGGCGAAGGTGCCTGCCGGAGCGGCCGGCATCCCGCGGGTCATCACGCAGGGATCGAACGCCGCTGCGATGGCGACAACGGCCTCCGGCACGAGCAGTTCCACAAGGCCAGCGCCGCTCTTGAGCGCGGCTAAGGCCGAGAGCGCCGGGGCTCCGGCCATGCCAGACGAACCTCCTGCGACCACGACCCGGCCGAAGTCCCGTTTGCTCGCGTCGGCGGGCCGCACGGGGAGCGGGGCAATGTCGGCGGGTAAACGCGGCAAACCTGACATCAAGCGTCGTTCTGTAGGGTTGCTGCCGGGCTGCCAGGACGTCTGGGCACCAGTCTGACAGCGGTCACCCAGATCCAGCTTGGTCGGGAAGTCGCCGCCGGCGTGTGCCGGGAATCTTCTCATACCTTGACCGAAACCTCCCGCGGCCGCTACCCTTCCCGCCACGGTTCCCCCCGCGGATTTCGGCCGTTCACAGGCCGCCTAGGAGATTCTCTAGCCCCATGTGTGCCGCTCAGACCCGGGCCGACATCTTCGACGTCAAAAAGGTTCGCCAACTCATCGAGCTCATGAAAGAGCACGATCTCAACGAACTCGACCTCCGGCAGGCCGACAACCGGGTTCGGATCAGGCGGGGCGGCGAGGTCGTGACCTACTCCGCCCCGGCGGTCGCCGCCGCCCCGGCACCGTCAGCCGCTCCCGTCGCCGCCGCAGCCGGGGTGCCATCAGCAGCTGATTCCCGGATGCTCGTCATCAAAAGCCCGATGGTCGGAACCTTCTACAGGGCCTCGGGGCCCGACGCCCTCCCGTTCGTCAAGGTGGGCGATCGGATCGGGCCGGAGAAGACTGTCTGCGTCATCGAGGCCATGAAGGTGTTCAACGAGATTCCGGCCGGCGTCTCGGGCCAGGTGGTGGCGATCCTTGTGGACAATGGCGGGGCCGTCGAGTTTGGCCAGCCGCTCATCAAGGTCGATCCGGAAGCCTGAGCCGGCGGCCAGTCCCCTCCTCGGCCCGGCGCGGAGACCGGGCCGCGACCGGTACCCCCGAGCGAGCCCCCTCCATGTTCAAGCGGATTCTGATAGCCAACCGCGGCGAGATCGCCCTGCGTGTGATTCGCGCCTGCCGCGAACTCGGCGTGGAGACGGTCGCCATCTACAGCGAGGCCGACCGCGACGCCCCATACCTCGAACTTGCCGACGAGGCGATCTGCGTCGGACCGGCCAAAGCTGCCGACAGCTACCTGCGGATCGACCGCGTCATCAGCGCCGCCGAGATCGGCAACGTGCAGGCGATCCATCCGGGCTACGGTTTCCTCTCGGAGAACTCCCACTTCGCCGAGGTCTGCCGGTCGTGCAACATCGGCTTCATCGGCCCCACTCCGGAGGCGATGGAGATGGTGGGAGACAAGAACTCCGCCCGGGCTCTGGCCCGCCGCGCGGGCGTGCCCACCGTGCCGGGCAGCGACGGCCTGCTCACGAGCGAGCAGGACGCGGTGCGGGTGGCCAAGGAGATCGGCTTCCCGGTGCTCCTCAAGGCGACCGCCGGCGGCGGCGGCAAGGGAATGCGGGTCGCCGCCAACGACCTGTCGCTGGCCAGCGCCTGGCAGCAGGCCTCGGCCGAGGCCCAGGCGGCCTTCGGCAATCCGGGCATCTACCTTGAGCGGTATGTCGAGCGGCCCCGGCACGTCGAGATCCAGATTCTTGGCGACCAGCACGGGCAGATCTTCCACCTCTGGGAACGGGACTGCTCGACCCAGCGGAGACACCAGAAGCTCATCGAGGAGAGCCCGTCGCCGCGGCTTCCGCAGGCCACCCGGCAGGCGATGGCCGACGCCGCGGTGCGACTGGCGAAGGAGGCGGGCTACTTCTCGGCCGGCACCGTCGAGTTCATCGTCGACCAGCAAGACAACTTTTACTTCATCGAGGTCAACGCCCGGATCCAGGTGGAGCATACGGTGAGCGAGATGGTCACCGGCATCGACCTCGTGAAGGCGCAGATCCGGGTGGCGGCTGGCGAGAAGCTCGACCTCGTGCAGGAACAGATCATCCCCCGCGGCCACGCCATCGAGTGCCGCATCAACGCCGAGGATCCGGCCCAGAACTTCCGGCCCAATCCCGGCCGCATTGAGCGAATCATCGCCCCGGGCGGCTTCGGCGTCCGCTGGGACTCGCACGCCACGACCGGCTACGTCGTGCCCCCCCACTACGACTCTCTCGTCGGCAAGCTGATCGCCCACCAGCCGACGCGGAAGGAGGCGATCGACACGCTGATCCGTGCCCTCAAGGAGCTCCGCATCACCGGCATCGCCACGACCGTCCCGCTCCACCTGGAACTGCTTGCCAACTCCGCCTTCCACGACGCCACGATCGACACGACCTTCGTCGAGCGAATGCTGGCAGGCTAACCGACCAGAATGCGAGCCTGCACCCGTCTCGCCACGAGCCTGCACCCGTTGCAGCGAGCCGGGGCCGGTGAACGGCGGAGGAGCCTGGAGATTTTCGCCCCGTTGAGCCCAGCACTACCCCCCGATGCGACGCGAAAATATCCCAGCGACGGAGCCTTTTACCGGCCCCGGCGGACCACTTGCAGCGAGCCGGGGCTGGTGAAAGGCGGAGGAGCCTAGAGATTTTCGCCCCGTTGAGCCCAGCACTACCCCCCGATGCGATGCGAAAATATCCCAGCGACGAAGCCTTTTACCGGCCCCGGCGGACCACTTGCAGCGAGCCGGGGCTGGTGAAAGGCGGAGGAGCCTAGAGATTTTCGCCCCGTTGAGCCCAGCACTACCCCCCGATGCGACGCGAAAATATCCCAGCGACGGAGCCTTTTATCGGCCCCGGCGGACCACGTGACCGACTCAAACGAAGCACCACCCGGAGTCCCCCATGACCGAAGTCCTCTCCCGACCGCCCCAAGACACCCATCATTTTCGCCGCGTCGCGATCCTGTTCGCCGGCGGTCCGGCCCCTGGGGCCAACGCGGTGATCTCGACGGCAGCCACCTCCTTCCTGCGGCAGGGCACCGAGGTCATCGGGATGAAGCACGGCTACTCGTCACTGGCCGACTTCTCACCGGCGCAGCCGCTCATGGCGGGCCGTGACTACGTCAAGATCGCGCCCGAGTTTCTCAAGCGGACGCGGAGCGGCCAGGGCATCATGCTTGGCACCGCCCGCACGAACCCCGGCAGGCATGTCTCATCGCCCGCCCATTTGGACGATCCTGAGCGGGTTCGGCCGCTGGCCAACGTCTATGCCGGCCTGCGGAGTCTCGGAGTCGAGGCCCTGATCTCGATCGGTGGCGACGACACCCTCAAGACGGCCAACAAGTTCAAGCTCTTCCAGGATCGCCTGCCCGCCGGCGAGCTGCGAATCCCGGTCGTTCATCTGCCCAAGACGATCGACAACGACTACATGGGGATCGACTTCACGTTCGGCTATTTTACGGCGGTTGACACCCTCGGCGGCGAGATCCGCAACCTCCTCTACGACGCGGAGGCCAGTCGTGGCTACTTTCTCTGCGAGACGATGGGCCGCAGCGCCGGCTGGCTCTCCTACGGCGCGGCGATCGCCGGCGAGGCGAGCCTCGTGATGAGCGTGGAAGACATCCACGGCAAGTACCGCAGCGAGGAGACGGTGACCGGGCCTGACGGCACCACCCGGATCAAGCCGGTAATGAACGTCGAGCTCGTCGTCGACCGCATCGTGCGGACGATGCGGGTTCGCGAGGAGCAGGAGGGCAAGCAGTACGGCGTGATCGTGCTGGCCGAAGGGCTCGCCGAGTATTTGCCCGCCAAGAGCCTCGAGGGCGTTCCCCGCGACGACCACGGACACATCTCGATCTCGCACGTTCAGCTCGGCAAGATGTTCGCAA